>JGI994J12354_10002323_pt1 | contig 18662 bp, 20 predicted proteins | sample IntmicLarv3ML3BL_FD_12354 | JGI IMG/M metagenome (IMG submission 12354)
GTTGCGCTCGCCCTTGGGGTCCCAGTCCACGCGCTTCATGGGATAGCGAACGCGGTTTGGTGAATATACACGCGCCTTGTAGCCGAGCCCGAGTGGGGTTATTGTGACCCTGTCCGGTGGGGTGAAGGTTTGCCCGCGTGCCTGAATCGTCCAGGGGTTGCAGTGCTGGTCGGTGTATTCCTTGTCGTAATGGTAGGGGCGAATGCGTGTAATCTTGCCGTCGTTCGAGTCAACAAAGCAGGGACCGCCGCTTTCGGGTCCCATGAGAGAATAGGAAATGATATTCGTCTCGTCGGGTATGAATTTGTTTTTCATAAAGTTCGCTCCAATCAAAGCTGCAAAGGTGGGGGGATCTATAAACGTTCTTTATAGGTGTAATAAAGAAGAACTTTGAAATGATTCCAAGGTTCTATCACTAATATAACCGAGAAGAATGATATTGTCAACACCTTTTAATAAAAAAATGTATTGACGTAATAGAAAAAATGTTGTAAGCTGGGAGTAGTATAAAATTAGAGGAGTGTGTTTAGGTGAAAAAAATCCTTGCACTGGTGCTAATATTAAGCGCTTTGGCAGGCTGCGTGGGCACCTCGCAGGCTCCGCCGGAGCTTGAGGAAGAGCCAAAAACCGAAGAGCTAATCAGAGCTTCTCTATGCCCAACAAGCGCATGGTCAGGCACATGCTATTTTGTGCTGAGTGATGATGGTATGCTGACGGTTGAGATTGGAACCCGAGTTGGGGATGATATGACACAGAGTCCTTTTATCATGGCAGATAACGTTTATAGTTACGAAGCCGAGACGAAGCAATTATCATCTTCCGAAGTTGATGCAATCTTTGCTTTGGCGAATAAAGTCTACGAGGGTGATTTTGGAACAAGTGCCTATTACGGTGTGGTGGATGATGGTTGGGATGTTCAAATGCTTTATAAAGACCAAGTCATTCAGCAAGACTCCTGGTATGGTTTTCCGCCGGAAGTGCAAGCCCTTGTTGATGAGCTTATGAGGATATCGCCAATGGAGATTGTTTGGGGCTGGGGAACTTTCCGCAGTTCATAACAAATAATAAAATTAACATTCCCAATAATCATAATTTAATTAGGAGGACGGCATAATGGATATAAATCAGCTAAAATATTTTATATCGGTTGCGCAAACACTAAACTTCTCAGAATCCGCGCGCAGAAGCGGACTTACCCAGCCATCCATAAGTCATCATATAAACGAGCTTGAAAAGCAGCTTGGAAGCCGGCTTTTCATCCGCAACAAAAGAAATGTTGCCCTTACAGATGCCGGGCAGGCATTTTTGCCCCATGCCGTTGAGATGGTGGACATTTCAAACAAGGCGGCGCTTCAGCTAAGCCGCATGGAGGAGGGGCGAGGCGGCAGAATTTCCATTGCCGCGCTCACAACATCTTCCGCTGCGCTCTCAAAATGTCTGACAGCATTTTCCGCGGCATATCCGCACATTGTGGTGGATATAAACTTCACCTCCGGTAAGACGCAGTCAATAATAATGAACGAGGCGAGGTATGAGCTTCATTTTGCTGTGGAGGAAATGGTTCCGGCGGGGGAAACCTTCAAAAAGCTCCACACACACACGGACAGGCTTTGCCTTGCGCTTCCGAAAAGCCATCCGCTCGCGGACAAAAGCCCCCAGCTTTCTGAGCTTCAGGGCGAGCGATTTATCTCCGTTTCGCAAACGGACGGTCCCGCGCTTTACAGCCAGATAAGCAAGGTTTGCCGCGCGCGTGGCTTTAAGCCGAATGTCACCTGCCAATATGACAGGGCGGAGGCTGTCTTGATTTCTGTTGGAGCCGGGCTTGGCATTTCGATAATTCCCGAGGCGCTAAGCCGGGTGTTTTTCTCTGAAAATGTTGCCTTTGTGCCGATAGAGGGCGAGGATGCGCTTAGAAATTATGTGATTGCGTGGCAGGAGCCTGTTAAAAATCCGGCGGTTGCCTGCTTCATGGAAATTGCAAACGGAATTTTTGGCAATTGAGCATAGAAAACTTTATAGGCCAATAAAAATGTAAAAGCATAGAAAATTTGGTAAATTTCCTTGACCTTGGAATGATTTTAAGGTTATAATAAGTGAGTATGGGTGTAATAGCGCCCTTTTTGAAAATATCAATTATGTTTCCGTGCCATTTGCTCTAAGGGTTTCCGCCTATGAGCTCCTGGCCTGAGCCGTTTGGCTTGCGGGGTTATTGTCGGAAACGGCGTAGCCTTCTGTTTTGAGAAGGAAACGGGCAAACAAACGAATCAGAGGGCATGCACGTGCCTAAAACGGAAAGTGAGGTGTGTATATCGGCAGGAAGAAGCTTTGGATTTGTAACCCACAGATTTAAGGAAAACCCCTTACCTTAAGCCGATTCTAAATCGAAATGAACGAAACTCCCAAAAAACGAGACCGAAACGCCGAAAAAGACCACGAAAACGACGTGAGGATCGGACCACTTGAAAAAGACGGGGAGAAGATGATGAAATGCATAGAGGATGGAAGTATGGTCGCGATTTTATCAAAGACCGAAGTCATGTATGTTTTCATCTACCGCAACCAATACCAGTGCTTTATTCACCCCATTGAAGCCGAGGAAGGTCGGCACAAAACCTTCGAGATAAACGAAAAGCACCGGGCAATGCTAAAAAATCTTGACAGCACGGCTGACCAATTGTTTGAAATTAACTACGGACCGAAGATGGATTTTGTTGGAGTGATGGTTGCCGCAGAGCGTGGCATTGTCAATTTCTTAAACAGCATCGGACAATCGCCGGCAGAGGATGTTGATTTCATGGCGCCTCTGGAGGAGATGGCAGCCGACGCCAACAACACAGGAGGAAATTAATGAAAACTTACAGGTTCAATTGTAAGAGCACCAGAGGTGGCTTCACAGAGTGGATTTCCGGCTACGAAGACGGCAAGGAAACAAAGCGCGTAGACCGCGATGTAACCCTCGAAACTGTGCGCCAGTTCAGAGAGCGCGTAGCTCCCCAATTTGAAGCGGAAGGCTTTACCTGCGAAGAGAACCAATACACTCTGTAACCTTTTTTCACAGAAGGAGAATTATAATGACATATATTTCTGTATTAATCCGTGATATAGAAAGCCCCATGGGAAAATATCTTCTTTGCCGCAAGGACGGCGGAAAATGGCAGCTTCCCACAGACCGCATCAGAAGCGGCGAGACAATCGAAGCTGCAACAGCGCGCACTGCCTGCGAAGAGGTTGGGCTTTCTGTAAAGCCCATCAAGGAGCAGATGCACATGCACAGAAAAGTTCCCTACAACGCAATCGAATGCACCTATGTCGAGGCAAGCACCCTTTGGGGCGCCGAGCCGGAGGGTGAATTTGCCGAGTTCAAATGGGTTCGTGCACGTGAGCTTTACGACTATGAGTTCGAGGATATGGATGCAAGGTTCATGTCTAAATTCATTCCCTGGATAAATGCCGATGGCAGCGAAATCCCGGGAACACGCATGCATTAAGGAGGCGCAAAGTGAGAACATATTATTTTGAAGCAGAAAAAATCCTTTGGGAAAAGCTCTGCCAGAATCTTGAGTATGACTACACTATGGTCGCTCGCGCCAGAGTGCATGCTGAAAACGAAGCGCAGGCGCTTGAGCTTGCCACAAAAAAGCTTGTAGAACGCTATAAAGACACCGGAATCCGACTTGGCGAGGTTCGCCTTGCTCGCCACTATGACACCTGCGTTGACTGGAGCTATGGTTATGGCGACGAGCGCAGCACCGGCGACACCAAGAGCATTCCCGACCTTGTGGGAAGCGCTAAGATTAGATAAAGTTAGGAGGCAGACTGTGAAACACTTGATGCACATCCATGACGCGAACGAATTCAAGACCCGTGAGGAAATCTTTGACATGGTTAAAGAAGCCTTGAAGGATTCGCCGACTGAATATAAAAACCCCTATAACGTATGGTACGAAAACTTTGACGGCTGCGGTCGTCCCTCTGCGGCAGTTTTTAAGATTATTGCCGAGGGAATGGAAAATGCAGGCTGGGAAAACATTGGCGTAATGCGCTTTGAGAAATTCGGCGTTGTAAACCCCTCCTTCAAAAACCCCAACTACGATACTGCCACAAAGGAAAGAGCTGGAGAGCCTATGATGCTCCACAAATTCCACATTGGCAAACATTACAAAGGACCAGATGGTCGCATTTTCTGGCTTGCCGTTATCGAGGTTTTCGATATGCGCTGCTTTGAATGGCAGGATGGCAAGTACATCGGAACAATGGTCGAGATTGACCCGAATTCCGAGTATGCGAAGCAACTGGTCGAAGTACAGGTTTAAGGAGGCAGAAGACAGATGGCAGAGAAAATTACACGTTCCGTTACCGTCGGCGGCCCGATAACAATCCACACAACAGAAGAGGGAATTATCAGGCGCGTACGTCCGCTGGTTTTGGACGAAACAGACCCACAGGGCTGGATTATAAAGGCTCACGGTCAGGAATTTACCCCTATGCGCAAGGTCACACTGTCCCTGCTCGGCTTCTGCGAGAAGGACAGAACCTATGCATATGACAGGCTTAAATATCCCATGATTCGCGAGGACTTCGTTGAAACCGCGGACGGCAAAAACCGCAACGCCGAAAACCGCGGCAAGAGCGGCTATCGCCGTGCGTCCTGGGACGAAACGCTTAGCCTTCTAACCCGTGAAATCAAGCGACTTCACAAAACCTATGGCAAGGAAACCATCTTTGCCTGCACCTCTTCCCACCACAACTGGGGTCTTGCAGGATACAAAATTTCCTTGTTCAACCGTTTCTTCTCCATGATGGGCTACACCAGAGTTATCGACAACCCCGACTCCTGGGAAGGCTTCACCTGGGGAACTCCCCATACCTACGGCTACTACTGGCGCCTCGGCGGACCGGAGCCGTTTGATATGCTTGAAATGGCTATGCAAAACGTTGAAACAATCGTCATGTGGTCTCACGATCCAGACTCCACTCGCGGCGGCTATTCCGCACAGGAATCTGCTCTCTGGCGCTGGTGGATGAAGGAGCTTGGCATTCAGATGATTTATGTTGACCCGTTCAACAACTTCTCTTCTGTAAAGCATGCCGACAAGTGGATTGGTCCCCGTATGGGAACCGACGCCGCTGTTTTGGAAGCTATTGCCTATGTTTGGGTCACTGAAGGACTTTATGACAAGGAATATATAAAGCGCCATGGTCACCGCTTTGAAGAGTGGAAAAACCACCTTCTCGGTCTTGGACCTGATGGACAGGCAAAAACTCCGAAATGGGCGGAAGAGCTCTCCCTCGTAAAAGCAGCCGACATCAAGGCAATCGCACGCCGCTGGGCAAACAGCGTCACGACAGGCGGAAGCGGACTTCGCGGCGGCTTCGGCGGCGCATGCCGCAGCATCAACGGAACTGACTATGCCCGTCTTATCGTTTCCCTCCTTGCTATGCAGGGCATGGGCAAGCCGGGTCGCAACATGTGGGTTGGCACCTGCGGTGGTCCGATGAACTACAACTTCTGGTTCGGCGGCTATTCTGACCCCCTTTCCACAATCGCAAAATATCCCATCTGCGATACTCCCCCAATGAATGCTGTTGAGCAGGTTCTCTATCGTCCGAACCTTCCTGACGCTATCTTAGACGGTCACTACGAGTGGTATGGCGAAGGCTTCTGCGGCGGCGGACTTGACTTTGAGTTCACACGTCACATCTATCCTCTGCCCGGCTACAATAAATGCCACGCCTTCTGGCGTTACGGCGGCTCCTTCATCGGAACCATGCTTGACACCAACAAGTGGGTCAAGATGTATCAAAGCTCCGAGCTTGAGCTTGTTGTCAACCAGGACTGCTGGCTCACGCCCGAAACCCGTCATGCAGACATCATTCTGCCCGCCTGCACCCAGATTGAGCGCATAGACATCGGCGAAGTCGGAAACTCCGGTAACGGCGGCTACTGCTCTCACTCTCAGACAGGTAACAGCTGGCAGACCATCGTATATCAGGACAAGGCAATTGAGCCTCTGTGGGACAGCCGCAGCGACTACTGGATTTTCGCGCAGGTTGCAACCCGTCTTGGCTGGGGTGAAAAATTCACCGAGGGTCGTGACGAGGAAGCCTGGGCAAAGCGCTTCTGGCAGTTCTCCGACCTTCCCAAGCACATGTCCTGGGAAGACTTTAAGAAGAAGGGCTACTTCATCGTTCCCATCAACTTCGAGGGCAACAGATACGAATGGGACCGCTATCCCGGCTTCCAGTGGTATGCCGAGGGTCGTCCCTGCGACACCCCGAACCACAAGGACATCCAGGAAGAGGGTCTGCTCGGTACACTTACCGGAAAATGGGAGTTTGTTTCCGAGTCCATGCTCTATTACGCACCGGACGACGAAATCCGCACACCCATTGCCAGATATAAGAAGACCTGGGAAGATTATAGCACCCTGTCTGCTGACAGATATCCGTACGGCATGATTTCGCCGCACCCCAGATTCGACTATCACACCCACTACAACCAGCACTGCATGTGGCTGTGGGAGATTCCCGAAAACCGCGTTATCATCAACGGAAACCCCTATCTCATTTGCCGCATAAACCCGAAAATCGCAGAGAAGAAGGGCATCAAGGACGGCGATGTTGTCCGCATGTTCAATGACCGCGGAAGCGTTATGTGCGTTGCTCGCGTCACACGCCGCGTTAATGCTGAGACAATCCATGCCTATGCCTCCTCCGGTCTTCACAACCCGATTGAGTACGGTCAGTATATGTCAACCGACAAGGGCGGCAGCGTAAACGTTCTCACTCCAAGTCGTCTTATGGGCGAATATATCCCCGCCATGGTTCCGAACAGCTGTAACATTGATGTCGAATGGGTCGAGCCCGACCCCAACTATGGTCAGGGCTTTGAGCACATCATCGACAACCTCGATAAGCAGCAGTACGAGACAGAGCGTCCGATTAGAACATCTGCAGAGGCAGATTTGGTATTTGGTGAAAAGGAGTGGGCAGTATGAAAAAACAGATGAAAAAACCAGGAATAGTTATAAATTCTGCTCGCTGCATGGCTTGCTATGCCTGCTTTATGGCATGTAAGGACGAGCATTGCGGTTGGGGCAGCGCACTAACCGCACCCCAGCCTGCGCTGGGTCAGTTTTGGATGAACATCGTAGAATGGGAGCGCGGAGACAACGAGCGCCGCATCAAAACGGCAACCGTTCCGACACCCTGCGTCCACTGCGACAAGCCTGCTTGCGCAGCGGCAGCAAAGGACGGCGCTGTTTATAAGCGCGCGGACGGCGTTGTTATCATCGACCCCGAAAAGGCAAAGGGACAGCAGCAAATTGTTGATGCTTGCCCTGCCAAGGCAGTTTTCTGGAACGAGGAGCTTTCCATTGCCCAGAAATGCACCATGTGCGCAGAGCTTATGGACGACCCCGAATACATCGGCTATGAGCCAAGATGTGTTGAGGCATGCCCGAACGAAGCGCTTGTATATGGCGACCTTGCCGACCCGGAAGACCCCATCAACACAATATACCTAAAGCGCGGCAATGTTACTCCGCTTGAGTGCTTTGGTGAGATGGCTTCCAGTGTTATCCACATGAACATCCCCACGGCGTTCCTTGCCGGCACAGTTTTTGAGCCGGAAGAGAACGAGGAGGTTATCATCGGCGCCCATGTAAAGGCAACCTGCGAAGATGGCACCGTCTACGAGATGGACACCAACTGGGCAGGCGACTGGGAGTTTGAAGACCTTCCCAAGAACAAAAAGTTCAAGATTGAAATCACAGCAGAGGGCTATAAGCTCGCAACCCACGAAGCTTTCACCGACACAGACCACTATGTCGCTGAAACTTACATGGTAGAAGCATAACGACTCTAGGCGGTGCAGCTTTTAAGCTGCACCGCCTAAGGTGCGTTTCCGGCTCGCGGAAGGACACCTTTTTTTAACTGTTAATAAAACGCTCTGGCACGGTCGTGGGCGTATGACATATTTTGCCAAGACAGGCTTTGGAAGCTGCACAAGTCGGCAAAAGCATTGCCGCAAGCAGCCGCAAATCGTCAATTATCCGCACTGCGGATGAAGATAAAATAGTTAAGTTTTTTTATTAAGGAGATACAAATAATGGAAACAAGAAACGTTGTAGTTGTTGATGCCTGCCGCACCGCAGTGGGCAAAATGGGCGGTGGGCTAAAGCCCTGCTCGGCTTATGACCTTGCCTGCGCGGTTCTCAAGGGCTCAATTGAGCGCACAGGAATTGATGTTAAGGAAATTGACGAGGTTATCCTCGGTCAGTGCCGCCAAACATCTGACGAGCCGAACATTGCCCGTGTTGCCGCGCTTAAAGTTGGCATTCCCGAGGAGGCGTCCGCATACACCGTTATGCGCCAGTGCGCTTCCGCGATGACAGCTGTTCAAAACGGCGTTATGAGCATTATGTCCGGCATTAACGACGTTGTCCTCGCCGGCGGAACAGAGAGCATGTCAAACGCGGTTTTCTATGTTCGCAACGCTCGCTGGGGCGTAGGCACCGGCAACACCGAGTTTGTTGACGCTCTTACAGAGGGTCAGTTCATGTCACAGCCGGAAGAGATGTACGGCAGATACAACATGGGCGCAACTGCCGAAAAGATTGCAAAGGAACAGGGTATCACTCGCGAGGAGCAGGATGCCTATTCTCTCGAAAGCCAGCGCCGCGCAATTGAAGCTATCGACAGCGGTCGCTTCAAGGACGAAATTGTCCCCGTCATTGTTCCCCAGGGCAGAAAGAAAGACCCCCTCGTTTTCGATACAGACGAATTTCCCAACAGAGCAACAAACGAAGAGAAAATGGCAAAGCTGAAGCCCTGCTTCAACATAGTTGAAAAAGACGACGGTCGCCTTTTTGGCACCAACGAGCTTACAGGAACTGTAACCGCAGCCTCCTCCTCCGGGCGCAACGACGGCGCTTCTCTCATGATGCTCATGAGCGAGGAAAAGGCGAAGGAGCTTGGTCTAAAGCCCCTTGCAAAAATCATCGGCATGGGCTGCGCCGGAACGAACCCCACAACAATGGGTCTTGGTCCCGTATACGCTGTGCCCAAAGCTCTCAAAAATGCCGGCATCACGGCAGACGACCTTCAGCTGATTGAGATGAACGAAGCATTCACCGCGCAGACCCTCGGCTGCATCAACCTTCTCGGCTGGCAGGACAAGATGGACATCATCAATGTAAATGGCGGCGCTGTTGCCTTGGGTCACCCTGTCGGCTCCTCTGGCTGCCGCATCATGGTTACACTCCTGCACGAAATGAAAAAGCGCGGTCTTAAATATGGTCTTGCAACGCTCTGCATCGCAGGCGGCATGGGTCAGGCAACCGTTATCGAAATGTGCGAATAATCGCTCAAAAGACTTTAAGCTAAAAAAATTCTAAATATAAAATTTTAATAAAAGGAAGGTTTTTCGACATGGCTAAAACTAATAAAGTTGTTATTTCCGCTTGCCTTTCCGGCGCAGGCACAAAGAAGGAGCAGGCTCCAACCGTTCCCTACACCCCGGAGGAGATTGCGCGCCAAGTTGTTGACGTTGCCAAGGCTGGCGCATCTGTTGCCCACATCCACGTTCGCGAGGACAAAGAAGTCGATGGCGTTATGCAAATCGGCTATAAGTCTATGAGCCTTGAGAAGTTCACCGAAACGGTTGAGCTCTCTCGCAAATATTGCGCAGAAGCCGGCGTTGACATCGTTATCAACCTCACCACCTCCGGCGGCGAGTATGAGGACCATAAGCGCCTTCAGCACCTCGGCATCCTAAAGCCCGAGATGTGCTCCTTCGACCCCGGCACACTAAACTGGGCAAACAGCTATATCTTTGAGAACCATCCTCGCTTCCTCAACCAGCTTGGTCAAGAGGTTGTAAAGCACGATATTAAGCCCGAGTTTGAAGTTTTCGACACCGGTCACATCAACTCTGTTGAGTATTACTGCAAGAAGCACAGCATTCCCCAGCCCGCACATTACCAGTTTGTTATGGGCGTTGGCGGCGCTATGCCCGGCGAAACCGGACATCTTGCATATCTTGTAAACATGCTTCCGGCAGGCGCAACATGGTCTGTTTCCGGCATCGGCAAGGCACACATGCCCATGGTGTTTGCCGGTCTTGCTCTTGGCTGCGATGGTCTGCGCGTTGGTCTTGAAGACAACATCATGTATGGCAAGGACGAAGCCGGAAATAAGATTGTCGCAACAAACGTTATGCTCGTAGAGCGTGCTGCACAGCTATGCAAAATTTACGGTCGCGAGGTCGCAACCGCTCAGGACGCTCGCGAGATTCTCGGCATCACTCGCAACTGCCTGCGCGACGAGGGCTAAGAATCCTGCGCCATTTAATTTGATAAAAACCGCCGCGTCTGTTATAATACAGGCACGGCGATTTTTTTATTTAGGAGCTGATAGAAAATGATGGCAGAGAGCAAAATTGATGTGCGCTTTCCGGACTGCGACAGCATGCGCATTGTGCACCACGCGGTTTATCCAATCTGGTATGAAATGGGAAGAATGGACTTTTTCAAAGCCTGCGGCTTTGACTATGCCTATGGAAGAGCGCGCGAGGTGGACCCGGCAATGATAAATTTGGAGATGAGCTACGGTCTTCCGGTTCGCTATCCGGGTGAAATACGGCTTCAAACGCGATGTGTTTTGTGTGAGGGCAAAAAAATTTCGTTTGCTTATGAGGTTTTTTATGAGGAAAATGAGAAACCGATAGCTACGGCTAAAGGCTTTCACATTTGGGTGCAAAATGGCAAGGGCGTAAATCTTGAGAAGGCTTACCCTGAGATGTTCGGTGCATATAAAAATGCGATAGACGGTTGAAGACTTTGAAATTATAAAATCAAGGCTTATTGTTTGAATAAAGGAGGCGGAATGGAAAATATTGGGCTATTAATAATCACAATCGGCACAGGTCTTGTGCTTGTGGGCATAGCTATACCTTTGCTTTTGGGAAAAGGCTCTTCTTTAATCGCGGGATATAACACCATGTCTAAGGAAGAGAAAGCGAAATATGACGAGGTGGCAATGTGCAAATTCGTTGGGAAAACTTTGCTGCCGATGGGTATATTAACTCCCAGCGTATCGCTTGCCGGAATTTTTGATATGCCGTGGCTTATTGCGGTTTATATAATTGTAGTGCTTGGGCTTTCAATCTTTGCGGCGGTTTATTGCAACACAGGAAACCGATTTAAAAAGTAGCTGCTACTGCCCAAAAATCTGCTAATAAGGGGAGCGCGAAATGACAAAAACATCCAAAAAAATATACAGAGGAACGATTTACACAATCGGCATGATTTCGCTTGCGTTTGGAATTGTGCTAAACACGAAATCGCAGCTTGGCGCAGCACCCATTGCGACCACGCCACTTGCCGTTGCGGAAATGACAGGCTTGCAGTTTGGCGACCTTGCGATGGGCTTGTACATAATTTTTGCGATAATCGAGTTTGTGATAAAGGGCAAAAGCTTCAAAAAATTTGACCTTTTGCAAATTCCGTTTTGTTATCTGTTCACGCGCTGCATGAACTTTTTCTCCAGCAACATAATTTTTGACATTCATTCTCCTTGGCAAAGCTTTGCCATCATGCTCGTCGGCGTTTTGTGTACGGGCGTTGGCGTTGCGATGAGCGTTGAAATGCGCCTTGTGCCAAACCCGAGCGATGGTCTTGTGCAGGTCATTTCCGACCGGACGGGTGTGAAGCTTGGTCTAACCAAGAACATTTTCGACGCGGTGTGCGTCACCATTGCGGTTTCGGTTGGTCTTATTTTCGCAGGGCGAGTGATAGGCGTTGGTGTTGGCACAATCTGCGCGCTTTTGGGAATAGGGCGCGTTGTCGCGATTTTCAATCACTTGTTTAAGGACAAAATGCTAAAGAGGGCATTTGAAAGTGGGGACAATAACAAGAGCGCAAAAAAGGGCAAGAGCTTAGAGCGCGAAACGGCAAGGGAAGAGGCGAAGTGAAAAAGCTTTTTCGGAAGTTGTATCCTTTTTGCGCTTGGCAGAAGCTTTTGACATGGGCTGAAGCGATATATAAAAAAGCCTGCAATACCAATGGTATTGCAGGCTTTGTGCTTGAATCGCGATAGCTAGTCCAGCTCTGTCTCAGGCGCTGGTGTGGTGTCGTCGGGAAGGTCTGTGTCGGTTGCCGGTCCTTGTGTTGGGGTTAAAACAATGTCAGAGCCGGAGGCAGGGTCCTCCTCGTCCGCAGGCGGTGTAATCGCAGGCACTTCTGCGGTATCTTGTGGGTCGTCTATATTTATAACTTGCTGTGTGCCTTCCGTTTCCGTGGGAGTAGGAGTGGTGAGGGCGTTTCCGCTTTTATAGGATGTCAGCACGATGATGAGAAGAATAATCGCCGCGCTAAGCAAGCCTATAGCAGAAAATATCACTTTTTTGTTCATGAATCCTCCAGTATATGTAAAATTTTGTTGGGCGATAAAAGCCCAAGAGTTAGCCAAAATATTGGTGAAACAATGCAAAGACCTAGGCTGAAAAAGCTTTGAAAAGCGTAGCACAAAACAGAAAAGCCAAGCGCCAGACCGATGCTGCTGCCCTTAGCGCGTGCCCAGCCGAAAAGGGAGGTGAAAATTACGGCAAGATAGGACAAAAAACCAAATGCGCCAAGGTTTATAAGATAGCCCAAATATTCGTTATGGGCGTTGTCAACAAAGGTGGAGAGCGTTTGTCCGGTTTCCTCGACATAGCGAGAAAAAGACATGGAGAGCCGCAACGAGAGTGTGTCAGGTCCGCCGCCGAGGAGGGGGCGCTCCGGAAAAAGCTTCAGCGATTCGCGCCAAATTTCTATGCGCGACGAGCCAAATTTTTCGTTGATGTTTCCGTGAAGAATTTCGGAAAGCTCATAGAGCGTGCCGCCGGACCACGGATAAAAATAAACAAACACAAGCGCGCCCAAAAGCGACGCGAAGCAAAAACAGGAGAAGAACACTTGCATGTTTTTGCGCGATGGGTTAAACTCTTTAATGCACAGCAAAAGCGCGAGCACAAGAAGGCAAAGCGCCGCGATGCAGAGCAAGACTGCCATTTTTGAAAAATGGAGCATGGCATAAAACGCCCCGTCCGAAAAGCCGGCATCGAAAAAGCGCGAAGCGGCAACCGCAAAAAGCGAAACCGAGGCAGCGCAAAGAGCGCGGCGAAGCCGGGGAATTGTTGTCATAAGAAGCGGAGTGCCAAAAACGGCACAAAGCGCACAGGCAACAGCGCCGGCAGAAACTCGCGATACACAAAGCGTTAATACAGCCAGAAAAAGCGGAATGAAAAACACAAAGTCGCGCCGCGCGCCACTTATCACCGGCAGAGCGAAGAAAAGAGGAATTGCAAGGCACAAAAGGGAGGATAGGATATTTACATTGCCGATAGTGCCCAAAAATTCGCCGGTGTAGAGCGTGTGCGCGTCGTAATATGTAATGCCTTCGGGAAAAAGGCGAAGGATATCAAGATTGAAAATTTGCAAAATGCCAACAATGCAGCAAAGCGAAACCGAGGCTGCGAAAGCATAAGCATGGGGCATTTTTGCCCCACCGAACTCCGCAACACCCAGAAAAATCAGGGTGTACAGCAAAAGCGAGAGAAGACCATCATAACGCCCGGCGCCGATGAAGGACTGCGCCTTGAAGGCGGAGAACAGAAACGACAGGACTGCCGAAAGCATAAAAAGCAAAACAGCCATCTGCACAGCGGACGGGCGCTTTAAAACGGCGCGGTTTGCGAGCGAAATTATGATTAAAGCCAAAATCCACAAAATCGTCGCGATGACGAAAAAGAGATATTTTGAAAAGGTGATGTTTGCATAGCCGCTTCCGCCTGTGAACAGGGGAAAGGCGAAAAGCATCACATAAATATAGCCGCTTGTCAGAGCTTGCCGCAAATCGCCGCGGAAAAAAGGGGAAAGACAGTTAAAATATTTAATATAAAAAAACCTTTTTAACAATAGGCTAGTCCTCTCTAATGTGGGCAGTTTTCAAAACGTGAGAATTATAGCACATTTTTTTGCTTTAGTCAAATTGCATATAGGCGATTCCCTCATCAGACACTTGAAATTAAGATTATTTTATGCAGAAATAAGGGGCAGGTTCCCCACCAAAGGAGAAAAATACATGTATTTCGACACACATGCACATTATGACAATGAACAGTTTGACGAGGATAGGCAGGTGCTTTTGTCAAATTTACCAAAAAATAATATTAGCCTTGTTTTGAATCCGGGCTGCGATGTGGAAACCTCTGAAAAGGCAGTGGGCTTTGCGCAGGAGCATCCGCATGTTTATGCTGCCGTCGGCTTTCATCCCCACGAGGCGGACAGCTTTGAAACGGGCGCTCTTGAAAAGCTTAGAGCTTGGCTTCGTCTTCCAAAAGTGCGCGCGATTGGCGAGATTGGGCTTGATTTTCACTATGATTTTTCGCCCAGAGCGCGCCAGATAGAGGTTTTTAGGGCGCAGCTAGAGCTTGCGCGTGAGCTTTCTGTGCCTGTGATAATTCACGATAGGGAGGCTCATGGCGAGTGCATGGAGATTTTGAAGGATTTTCCGGAGCTTAGAGGAGTTTTTCACTGCTATTCCGGTTCGGCGGAGATGGCAAGGGAGCTTGTGGCGCTTGGCTTTTATTTAAGCTTTACAGGCGCGATTACTTTCAAAAACGCCCGGCGCGCGCTGGAGAGCATTGAAGCGGCTCCGCTGGAGCGAATCATGCTTGAAACAGACAGCCCATATCTTGCCCCTGTGCCAAACCGAGGGAAGCGAAATGACAGCCGAAATCTCTCGCACATTGCCGCGGTGGTTGCGGACATAAAGGGCGTTTCGCTTGAGGAAGCGGCGCGGATTACAACCGAAAACGGAAAGCGGCTTTTCGGCATTGAATAAAAAAAGGACAGACTGCAACAAGCGTTGCAGTCTGCGTTTTTTTAGTTCATATATTCCGGAGCGTAATATTTTCGGTCCAGTAGGGGGGAAAGCTCGGTTAGGATAATGTCAATTTCAGAGCTGGCATATTTATAAACCTGATTTCTGAAGGTGACGAGATCGGGGGTTCCGAGAGGGAGCAAAACGCGCACGGTGGTTCCGCTTTTTGGGCGGCTTTCTATGATTAGCGAGCCGTGGTGCTTTTGCGCGATGCCGCTTGCGATGCCAAGTCCAAGACCGCCGCCGGTGTTTTTGCCGATGCGCGATAGGTCGGCTTTGTTTTCATAGGCGGTGAAAATGGTTTGCATGGCTTCGGGGTCGATTCCGCAGCCGTTGTCTGAAACGGAAATGACGGCATTGTTGCCCTGAACAGACAGACCGACGCGAATTTGTCCACCGCGCGGTGTGTGGGCATAGCTGTTTGACAAAAGGTTCAGGAGCAGCCGCTCAATTTTTTGCGCGTCCATATATGCCAGAAGCTCGCCAAGCTCGGTTGAAAATTCAAGACTTATGCCATAATCGCGCAGGACATAGGAAATGGTTGAAGCCGTGTCCGAGCAAAGCGCAGCCAGGTCAAGCTCCATGATAGAGCAACTGAGGGTGCCTCTTGAAATGGCAAGGGCTGTGTGAAGGTTTATGATGCTGTGCTGGAGCAGGAAATAGTTGTGGTAGAGCGAGGTGAGATATGATTTTAGCTTTTCGTCTGAATTTTCCTCAAGACGGGAGGCGACGCAGTCGATGGCGAGCTTTTCGTCGCAAAGCGAGGAGAGCATGCTGCCAACGAGCATGTCGTTTGCGAGATTGTTGAGTGCATTTTTTGCGCCCGTGTCGGAAAAGACCAGAACAAGCATGTTGTCAATATGCGAGGAGTTGACGGAAAATTGGGTTGTACCAATTTCAACAGAGGCGGCAAAGCTGCTTGTGTTGTAAAGCAGCAGCACATCGGGAACAAGGGAAATTGCGGATTTTCCTGAATAAAGCTGCCCGAAAAGCTCCTCGGCAGGGGGGTTAAATGCAATAATTTTGTTGTCCCGAATCCCAAGCATTGGGTCGTGGTTTAGTATGAAAAGTGAATGAAGCTTGTTATCCATCTTACTCTCCAAAAATTTATTGTTTGTTGTTAGGCGTTTGTATAAAAAATGATAGGTGTTACCTTTAAAGGTCGATGCAGAAGTCTTTGGCGCCGACGAGGAAGGTTATTTAACTTACTATTCAGTATAGTCTAACAGATTATGCCCATTTTTGCAGTAGTAAATTTTTCTAAAAATAAAAAATTTTTTCAAAAGCTATGATTTTCGTAAAAAAAGATACAGCTCCAACAACAATTTTGTTATTGGAGCTGCTCTTTATGGGATGAGGACAAAATGAAAAAGATGAAACTGTCTCTTGCATGTTTATATTAACAAAGAATTATTACAAAACAAAGCCACATTTTGTTACATAAATATTAAATACATAAATTTTTTTTATAATTAATCAAGCCAGAAAAATGGTGCGGCTTGCATCTGAAGGATTTGGGAGGAAGCTTTTGCTGGAAAAAGGATTATCGCAGGGTGAAGCGAGCCTTCTGCTTTTGGTGAGATGGATTTTGCTGTGAGCTTGTCTGTGCCCAAAAAAGCGCAAAGCTGCGAGGGGCAAAAGCGGCTGCACTGCGCATTTTTCACGACAAAGCCATTGGAGTCCTGCGCAAGGTGGACGCATGAGTCCGGCGCGAGGCTTAAAAATTTCTCGCCAAATACCTGACACAGAAGCGCTTGCGCGGCGATAAGCCCCTGTGGCATATGGACTTTGTCCGAGGCACAGGATAGATAGTCCGCGGCTGTAATTTCGGAAATGTCAGCGCAGCTTCCTTGAAATTTGCTTGCGGTGAAAATTTGTTCATGCAGATAAGCGGACGGAATGCCGCCAAATTGGTTGACATAACGCAATGCAAGCTCTGCGTTTGCAGGGCGCAAGAAGGCGCCATCGCTCCCACGCTGGTTAGCTTCGCTTATGGCATGGCGAAGAACTGCCGCGCCAATTCCTTGGCGCTGACACTCGGGATGAACCGCGAGTGCGTAAAGATAGGAATATTTGGTGCCGGAGCGGCGCACATTGTCAAAGGTCACGATGAAAGCGGCAGCCTGTCCGTTGAGCTCTGCGACAATGGTGGCTTCAAGCGTTTGCGACACTTCAAAAAAACGGCTGACAAAGCCTTCATCATCACCGAAGCAAAGCTGCCAGATGGATGCGATGGCGCGCAAATCGCTTGGAGTAGCGTAGCGCAGAATAGGGGAATTCATTTTGCATGCCCTCTCTAATTAATTATGTTAACTGTCAAAATGTGAAAATACAGTAGATTAGCAAGTTGCTAGAATATAATTATGGAAACTTATTAAACACATGCCACCCATCTAGCGGTGTGTTTTTCGAGTAAAAATTCGGGATAGAAGCTTAACTTTGTGCTGCGGAGGTTTTCCATGCCCATGTCGTCCTCGCGGTTTATGTGCGTCACCCCGGGAAAGCGGCACAGCACAAGGCGCACAAGCTCGCGATTTATCATGGGATAAGCGCCCGCAATATCGCGGCGCGCTTTTTCAAAATGGACGTTGAAGGTGTCCTCTCGAAGCGGCTCGCCGATTGAAAAGGCGGCAAGCTGCCCCTCGGCAAAAAGTGCGCCGCCGAAAAGACCGAGCGTTTCATAGTGCACGAATGCGCGGCTTATTGCCGCGTGCTCATCCTGCAAAAATTCGCCGTCATGCTCGACGGAGCGCTCCCAAAGCTTTAAAAGCTCGCGGCAAGCGTCAAAATGCTTTGGGGATAGCTCCTCAAAGTGCCAGTTATACTGGGTGACGAAGCGGTTTATGAAATTTCGCTTTGAGTGGAGCTTTTTGCCGGAGAAGTTTCGCAGCGTCTCGGCGTTGTAGATATAATCGAAATAGGCTCTGTTTGTTTCAAACGAAAAGCAGAGGGGGAAGGCTTCCTCAAGCGGCGCAATATGGCGGCGCTCAACACCGCGAAGCACAAGGTCAAAGCCGTTTTCCTTCGCATATTCGCGCATTTCGCAAATTACGGGAGCGAGGGGACCCGAGCCGATTGGATAGACAAAAAACGGCACTCCGCCTGTGCAGGTTAAAACAACGAGCCGCCCGGAAACCTCAGCAAACTGCTGGTTGTAGCGCCCGTCCCACATGAACATGTTGCCAAAGTTAAAATCCGCGCTTTGCGAGGCTTCGAGCCGGACATATTTGTCTACTGTGTGCTTATCCTCGATACGAAGAGGTTTAAAAGAAATCATGAAAGGCTATGCTCCCCAAATTAATATGTGTTTATGCAATAGTCGCGGATTGCCTGCTGAAGCTTTTTGAGGTCTTCAAAGGTTTCCGGGCGGCGGCGTGGGTCGCGCAGAAGCGCAGCGGGGTGGAAAAGCGCCATGACCATCACCCCGTCCTGGATAAACCACTGACCGTGTTCTTTTGTAATTTTGAAATCTTCTTTTATAAACCGCATCGCGGAAATTCTGCCAAGGCAGACGATGATGCGAGGGCGCATAATTTCAATCTGCGCCTTTAGCCAGGCGGAGCATGCCTCCTGCTCGATGTTCAGTGGGTCGCGGTTTTGTGGTGGGCGGCATTTAACCATGTTTGCTATGTATATTTTGCTGCGGTCAAGGTCGATTAGCTCAAGCATGTCGTCCAAAAGCTTGCCGGCTCGCCCGACGAAGGGCTCGCCTTTCAAGTCCTCCTGTTCGCCGG
>JGI994J12354_10002324_pt1 | contig 18657 bp, 16 predicted proteins | sample IntmicLarv3ML3BL_FD_12354 | JGI IMG/M metagenome (IMG submission 12354)
TACTGACTGTACTTTCACATTTTTCATTTATCTATTGACTTTTGATAGTTGGTCTTATATATCTACGTTAGCCCTAACAACTCCTGCTCTTTTGCAAGTTCATCTAAATAAAACTTTCATTCACTTTCATTCATATACTCCTTCATGTGATTATTTATGCTTATTATTCTCTGATACTTCTTTGATTTTCTTTTAATTCATTATACGTCTGAGTGAGCTTATTTGCAACACTATAACAAGCCCTTTTAAAATCCCAACATCCAAAAAGGAGTATCGTCTTTTGAACGATACCCCTCTTCATTTTTTTCGCTATTTCACTCTATAATACCTCATAAGAAAATTTTTTAAATTCCGCATACTTTTTAAACCCTGTCATATCATGACAATACATACCAAAATGAGCACCAGTAAAGCCTCGGCAATGTTCATCCGTTAAAATATCAGTATCACAAAGAACTGGAATTACATTCCACACAGAACAATCATAAGAATAAGCGAACTCTGCCCATTTTCCATTCTCATTGGTGTTAATTCTAAAATAAAGTTCTCCCTCTTTTACCGGAATCGGCTCTATCACATCTTTGATGACACCAGTATCACTTTTGATTAACTGTAAGCACGAGTTTCCTTCCGCATCTTTGGTCTTACCAAAAATATAAAAATTCATAGCGTCATACATATAGCTAAGTCCTGCCACCTGCTCAGGGCATTCAGGCTCAAACTCCATACAGGTCTGTACACAAACGGACACTTCTGTCTGGGGTATAGCTGCCAATGAAACACGGTGTAAGGAACTCAAAGATTCCTGCCCATATAAACGAAAACGTCCGTCAATCACTTGACCATGCTCGCCCAATGGTAATCTCGGAAAAACATATCGCAAAGATAACTCTTCATGTGCAAAGCTATCCCTAAATACTACGTTCTCATTCTCTGCATCAACAACCCCTTCGGTTTTCCCATCTAACTCTTCAACTTCTACTGCTGCATTCCAACCACCATGTGTCAGACGCAGCCAACCCTCTTCATTCCAAGCAACCTTTTGGATTGCTGTTTCTCTTCCTAACAAACTATATTTTTCATCTTTTCGTGGACGTGAGCATAAATGCACCAAATACCATTCACCATTTTGCGTTTCAACGATATCTCCATGACCACATCTTTGTAAATATGTTTCGGTTTCTGCTGCCCGTAACATTGGATTCTCTGGATCCACTTCATAGGGGCCCCAAACACTTTTTGAACGTGCCATAGTAATGCAGTGTCCATAGCCAGTACCACCCTCAGCAACCATTAAATAATACCAGTCACCGATATGGTATATATGCGGTCCCTCTGTATATCCTGCTTCTGTGCCAAGAAAAACATTTTCACATGGACCAACTAATTTATGATTTACCGCATCATACTCCTGTACTAAAATTCCCTTAAAACCATTTATCATATTCACCACGTATTTTTTACCATCAAGGTCATGAAAAAGTGATGGATCAAAACCTGTACTATTTAAGTATACTGGATCAGACCACTCCCCTTTTTCAATATCATCTGTATATACCAGATAATTATGGGTATTATAATACCTATCTTTCTTCGTTTTTACATCTGTAAACACCAGATAAAATATCCCGTTGTCATATGTTAAACAAGGTGCCCAAACCCCTCCAGAAGTGGGATTTCCAACCATATTCAACTGCTCCATACGAGAAAGAGGAGATTTTATTTGTTTCCAACTCTTCAAATCTTTTGAATGATGAATTTTAACACCTGGCCACCATTCAAAAGTTGATGTGGCAATATAATAATCATCTTTCACTCTAATAATACTGGGGTCTGGACGAAAACCTCTTAAAATTGGATTCTTTATCATTTTTTAATTCCACCCTTTCTATTTTTCATCTAATTTTACAAATGTCTGCTTCCTTTAGTAAGGAAACGGATTCATATCTTCATAGTTCACTTGCCACATTCCATTCTTTGGAAAACCGGGAAGCGCCTCTTCACAGTCTTGATATCCTGCGGTCATCATCGCAACTGCCAAAAGTAAAGAACCATTTCCTGGAAGATATAAAGGTAAATCTGTTCTTAATCTTTGATAATTGTTACCGCTTGAAACATAAGTGTTTTTCGGGGTATCTCGCAAGAGAATTTCGATTGCCATTTCCGGTTCTCCAAGCCTTACAGCCGTCATCGCCATCATCGCAAAATCCCATCCCCACATAGTCGCAAAATCCCATTCTTCCAACACTCTTTTCAAGGTTTGTTTCATTATGTCCTTGTCCACTCTTTCCCCAGCAAGCAATCCCAACGCACCAACCATTGAGGGATGATCCTTGTTGTACTTTTCAAATGTATCTGGACAATTCTCATGGGATAAATATACACCATCTTTTACCGGTAGTCTAGCCATATTTTCAGAAATATCTTTCCATTCTTTTGAAACTTCTGTTTTTCCTAATCTTTTAGCCCATTTCGCTGCAATTTTTAACGTAAAACTCCAATATTCTAATTCAAATGTTGGATTCCATGTCTTGGTTGGATCAAATTCTTCCTGTGCGGGAATAATTGGTGCCGGCAAATCATAGCACTTTGTTTCCTCATTAAAATAAGCATAATCCGCCATATATATCGCTGTTTCTTTTACAATTTCCCAATACTCTGTTAAAAATTCATCATTTTGCTCACTTTGGTATAATAATTCTAACATATATATAATATGAGGTTGCTGCCAAATCAATAATGTTGCAATAATTGATGGACTATCCACTCCATTTTCAGCAATCATCTTCGGCCATTTAGCCCCCTGAAATCCGTTTCTTCCAGCATTTTCTATCGCTGTTTTCAGATGTTTTTTATACCACGGTAAACTTCTCTTTAACAACTCACCTTTTCCCCATAGGGGTAAAAATGCACTATGCCATAAATGCATTTCTAAGTGAAACTTGCCATACCAACTATTACAGGTCAGCCCCGTTTCCTGTGGGGGGATAGAACCACAAGATTGAATTGCCACCAAATACTGTGAGAGAATAATTCTTCTCTCCAGTTCAAAGCCTCTTTCATCCTTTGACTGATATAACTCCACCGCCGCACCAGTTTCCCAAAATTGTTTCCAATATAAGCGGCTCTTTTCTGCTATCGCCTCCGTCTGATAAAGCGCTTCTTCTTGTTGATAAAAGCCCAATGAAAAATCAAACTTTGATTCGGTTCCAGTAATTGTTATTTCATGATTTTCTTGTTCTGCGACAAATGCTTGTTCGCTCTGCAAAACATTATAATACACCGTATCACCCATTTGGCGATTAATTTTCAACAAATTTTGTTCTTGCTTTTCTACCGTTGTTAAATGCTCTGTTTGAGTATTCCAATCTGCCCCTGTTATCTTATGTGAGCCATAAGAATACCTAATCACAATTTGTAGCTTTCCTGCTTTTATCGCTTCTGACTCCACTTGAAAGAACAGTAAATCTTTATCTGGATGGCAACATGTTAGAACCTTAACCAGATAGCCTCCAATGGTAAATTCACTGACCAAATGTCCTTCATACAGCTTAAGTTGCTGATGGATATTTGTAATTTCTTTCTCTTCAATCGTCTTGCCCTCCCAAAGAAAGCCAACACTCCCTAAATGGATTCTATGAGGATTGTGACGCAGCCATTCATAAACCGCTTCATTTCCCTCTTTTCGCTCTACCGCATAAGTTATCTCTCTTCCCATGTATTCATATCTAGTCATTTCCAAATCATCCATGGTGTAAATACCTGACTTGCTATTCACTTTTTTTGTATGCCAGCCCCACTGACTCATCGTACATAATGGGTTGTACGCCTGCTCATATTCTCGATATAAGGTCTGCATTCCTGTAATATCCGCAGTATATGCAAACTCGCCATTTCCAACTGTAAGCGGAGACTCTACATCCACCTTTTTTAAAATTGGATTATGCCTTGCTACCAATTCTTTTCTATTTATCATCTCAATCTCCTATAGTAAGTAGTCTAATACACTAACCCTTTAATCCGCTGGTACTCACACCATCTACCAAATATTTATTAAAAAATAAAAAGATACAAAATACTGGCAGTAAAGATAAGGTCGACATCGCAAACATCGCACCATAATCCGTGATAGATGATGAATCTGCAAATAGCTTTATCGCTATGGAAACGGTATAGGATTGTGGTCTATTCAGATACAATAAAGGCCCCATAAAATCATCCCATTTCCAATAGAACTGAATAATAATACTAGTTACCAAAGATGGCTTTAACAGAGGCAATACAATACGAGTAAAGATACTGTATTTGCTGCAACCATCTATTGTTGCCGCTTCATCTAACTCTCTTGGAATACCAGATGAGAACTGCATCATCTGATAGATGAAAAATGCTTGCCCGCAAAAATGTGGCAATATCAAAGGCAGAATTGTTCCTACCATTCCTAATCTTAAATAAATAAGATATTGAGGAATTAAAATTACCTGTGATGGTATTAACATCGTACATAACATTGCACTAAATAAGATTTTTCTGCCTCGATATCTAATTCTTGAAAATGAATACGCGACACAAGCCGAGCTAATTACAGTCGCCAAGGTTGCTATTGTTGTTACAATAATTGAATTCTTAAAAAAAGTACCAAAACCAACACCTGCAAAACCATTCCAGCCGGTCTTAAAATTATCCCATCTCCAATTAGGAGGGATTAGATTCAAAGAATCATTCAGTATTTCAACATTATCTTTCAAAGAACCAGCAATCATCCATATTACCGGATATACCATAACAAGTCCTAAAGCCAAAACAAATACATGATATATAATTTTCTTTATTACATTCTTTAACTCTATGCTCATTTACTTTCCCTCCTATTCTCCTGCCTCTGAAAATACCCAACGTTTTGATGTCTTAAATATAATCAAAGTAATGAAACTCATGAAAATCAACATCACCCATGACATCGCACTGGCATAACCCATTTCACGATATTTAAATGCTTGATTGTAAACCGATAATGCATAGAACATCGTCGCATCGTTTGGCCCTCCTTGGGTGATAACAAATGCTTGTGTAAATGACATAAATCCAGCAATCGTTTGCATAATCAGATTATACAGAATAATTGGAGATAAACAAGGTAATGTAATTTTAACAAATATACTCAATTTATTTGCCCCATCAATACGTGCTGCTTCATAATAGGTGCCGGGAATTTCTTTTAAACCAGCCGCAAAAATAATCATTGATGAACCAAATTGCCAAACAGTCATTAAAATCAACGGAACCATCGCCAGACTTTGATGACCAAACCATGATACTGGTGAACCCCCAAAAGTGGTTATGATCGTATTAATCAACCCTCTTCGTGAAAAAATTTCTTTCCATACTAAAGCAACTGCAATACTTCCGCCTATCAAAGATGGAATATAATATAATGAACGATAAAGCGATGCTGCCTTTGTCTTTTTGGTCAGTAAATATGCCACAAACAAAGCAAATGCCAACTTTAATGGCACGGAGAGAAAGACATATGACAAGGTTACTCGTACTGATTTCAAAAAACGGGTATCAGTCGTTAAACGAAGATAATTTGCCACTCCAACCCAGTTGGCCTCCCTCATATTATAATCTGTAAAAGAATAGTAGAGAGAATTAATCATCGGATATATTGTAAAACCTAAAAAACCTATAATAAATGGCAATGCAAATAAATAGCCGACGGTATTATCGTTATAAATAAAACTCTTAAAAGTTATTTTTTTATCTTTTTTTACTCGTTTTCGATTCATCTATGGCCTCCTATTAAGATTATGAAAGGACTGTTGCAACTGACTTGGCAACAGTCCTCTCTGGTAATAAATTAATTAAATTTTTCTGTTGCAAAATCAAAAACTGCTTGTGCCGCTTCTGCTGGTGTCTTTTCACCATAAAGAACTTGATCCATCATTAATTTATAATAATCTTCAATTTCTACTTTTTGGTCTGGGCTAAGTACATTCACTTCGCCAGTTTCAAAAGAACCAATCACATCTATGTAATCATACATTGCTGTTTTAGCTGCATCCGCTTCTGCTAATAATAAGTCACGGACATTTGACATGATAGACACACCACGTTCACCATTTAAAATTTTATTTGCTTCTTCATCATTCAAGAAGAAATTAATAAATTTCGCTGCTTCTTCAGGCACTTGTGAATCCTTGGAAATACAAAGCATTTGTGAAGATTGAATAATTGAACCAGATGGTCCGTTTGTTGTTTTTCTAGGTGATGGAACCATTTTGATTTCTCTTCCTGATGCTTCTGCTATAGTTGGCATTTGATTGCTCGCCACCCATGTCATCGCTGCTTCACCAGTTACTAAGTAATCGCCTTCTATGTCTTTGATTTCAGCAATCGCTCCTGGATCTGGATATGCTCCAGCCTCTACTAATTCTTTTCTAATCGCAAAGTAATCTTCCATCATTGTTGGATCATCAAATCCCAATCTATCATTTGATGGTGCAAAAAAGTTCAGATCATAACCTTCTTGAGAAATACCCATAGATGCACCAGAAATAAAATCATCCATTTTAGAACTTCCATAAATACCTAATTCTTCATGAATTGTCAAACAAGCTGCTTTCCAATCTTCCCAAGTCCAATCCATTGTTGGTTCTGGCACGCCAGCCGCTTCAAACATTGCTGGATCATATGCAATTCCGTATGCATTAACACCGCTAGAAATTGCTAATTGATTGCCTTCCCATTGAGTTGTTTGTAAAAATGCGTCAGTCGTGTTGCTGGTATCAATGATCCCATCTGCTATAAAATCATTCATTGGTACAATCTTATCTAAGTAACTTGGAAAATTTCCTCCTAATTGGAAAATATCCCATACCGTATTTGAAACTACTAATGTATCTAATTTTGTTATGTAACCGTCAAAATCATAAAATTCAAATTCAATTTTAACATGTGGATTTTGCTTCTCGTACATTTCAATTACGGCTGCTGTTGCATCATGACGTGTTTGAGATCCCCACCAAGCCATTCTTAATACTACATCTTCTAGTGAATCACCTGCCTCTTGCCCCTCTGTCGCTCCTTCTGTTGTCGCCGAATTATCAGCTTCTGTCGCTTTTTCTGTCGTTGCTTCCTTTGCTGAACAAGCTGTCAATCCAATAGCTAGTACCGCACTTAAAATTATTGATACTACTTTTTTCATTTTCATAATGTTCTCTCCTTTAAACTATTATTTTATGTGTATAATGTATAGTATTTTCGTGTTAAAGTCAATGTTTTCCGTCTTATTGCACGTCATTGTTCTATTCTTTTTCATTTTCAACCTATATTTACCTTAGCTACTTTTCACCTCTTTATTTTTCTCATCTGTTATCCTTGACTAACTCACATCTTCTATGATACATTAAATCACTTAATAAAATTCGTGGGGGAGTAATTTGCGCAATATGCGTGCCAAGTCAACATACTGACCTGTTCCTTTAATCGGGGCTGGTCTGGCTTGTCTTAATGAATGAGACTCATGTATAAATGTTAAAGAAGTTGTCAAATAGACGTCTGCTTTTAGCATTTGTACTTGAGTTTTTTTATGTGCAAAAAAGATATTGCTCTCTTTAAGGAGGTTACAAATGAATATGTTAGAATTATTTATCAATGCGGTCGCACTTTCTATGGATGCCTTTGCGGTCGCTGTCTGTCAGGGAATGTCCATGCGAAAGGTCAATTTTAAAAAGATATTAATTGTGGGGCTTTATTTTGGAATATTTCAAGCATTGATGCCTGTGGTTGGGTATCTCGTCGGTTCCCAGTTTGCAGACTCTGTTCGTGCTTTTGACCATTGGATTGCGTTTATTCTACTCTCTTTTATCGGTCTGAAAATGCTACTAGAAAGTTTTAAAAAAGAGGATTCCACTCCTCTTGAAGAAGCATCTTTAAATATCAAAAAAATGCTTCCACTCGCGATTGGAACCAGTATTGATGCTTTGGCAGTTGGAGTATCCTTTGCGATTATCAATGTTGAAATTGTTCCCGCTGTTTCTTTTATCGGCATCATCACCCTTTTGCTTTCTATGATTGGTGTTAAAATCGGTGATATCTTCGGCAGTAAACTAAAGAACAAAGCGGAACTTGCCGGCGGCATTATTTTAATCTTAATGGGATTAAAGATATTGCTTGAACATTTGGAACTATTTATACTATAATCTTTTCTAAAGAGATATCTTGTTTACTGTTAATCTAAGAAAGAATGAGGCTTATTAAGACCATGAAAAAATTTGAAAGAATTATTTATAACCCTGTAAATTTTCGTGATTTAGGTGGCATTTCATGCCAAAATGGAACCAAAGTTATCCCCAAACGTCTATTGCGATGCGGACAACTCTTTGATTTAGCCCAAGAGGATGTTGCACTGTTACAAAATACTTATAAAATTTCTAAGGTAGTTGATTTTAGAAGTCTCGAAGAAACACAGAACTCTCCAAATGTTCCGCTTTCAAACAGTGAATATATACACATTGATATCTTTGAAAAGCTGGATGCAGCAAAAATCCCTAATCTGGAAAGAATGTTAGAATTAGATACCCCCAAAAAAGCGGATGATTTTTTGCTTGATACCTATAAAAGCACTGTCACTACCGATACCGCTTTAGCCAAATACGAAGTATTTATCAAACATCTTTTAGACCCTCAGGACGGCGCAATTCTCTTTCATTGTCAAGCGGGAAAAGATCGTACTGGAATTGCTTCTGCTATTATCCTAAATATCTTGGGAGCCAATCCTGATGATATTATACATGATTATCTTTTAACCAATGAATATCGCCAAGCTGCAAACACATTGCTAATTGAACAGATTATTAAACAGGGGCTGCCTGAAAGTTTTATACCAGCTCTTCAAACCATCTTCCAAGTAAAAGCCGAATATTTGGAATATGCTTTTGCTTGCATTGAACAATCTTTTGGAAATTTTGACACTTTTATTAGAAAAGGACTCCTCTTAGATGACTCCATGATAGAAAAATTAAAGGAACTCTATCTTCATTAAATAATTCTATCTTTACATTTTTTTCGATTTCATGTAATCTATAATTGTAAAATATAAACATGTCTTGTGCTAAAATTTCATTTTAAGAAAGGGAGAATTATTATGATTAGAATTGTCGCAACATTTAATATGAAAACAACTGAAATAGAACGGTCTATGCCGTTATTTGAAGAACTTGTTACCCTAACACGCCAAGAAGAGGGATGTTATAGCTATGATTTGGCACAGTCAACAGATGACGCTAATGTACTCGTTATTTTAGAGTCTTGGAGTGATCAAGCGGCTTTAGATGAACATTCCGCATCAGAACATTTCTTGCGAATTGTTCCTCAGCTTGTAGATATGTCTTCTACGGCGCCAAGCATCACCTCTTTCACCCAAATAATCTAGCCTAAGAAAGAGCTGCCTAACAAACTATATCGGTTCGTTAGACAGCTCTTACTTTTCTTTTATTCTATAATTTCTATCTTAAAATGTTGTCTTATCCGGATGTGCTGAATACCCCACACACCCTTTTAAATCAGCAATCAACTGTACATCTGCCGCTTCCAATTCAAAATCAAAGACTTCCAAATTCTCCTTGATACGCTCCACGGTAACAGACTTTGGCAATGGTTGATATCCCCTTTGCAAACTCCAGCGAATACAAATTTGAGCGATTGATTTTCCATATTTCTCAGCCAATTCCTGCATCTTTGGAACTTCAAATATTTTTCCAATTCCTAAAGGACTATATGCTTGCAATAGAATGTTTTTTTCACGACAGTAATCAACTATTGTATCTTGTGTATCTCCAGGGCATAGTCTGATTTGATTTACCATCGGTGTAATTGTCACGGTTTTCATTAACTCCTCAATATGATGGGGATGAAAATTACTGAGTCCAATCGCCCGAATGCGTCCTGCCTGATATAATTCCTCAAATGCTTTCCAACTGCCCGCATTTGCCTCCTGCCAATTATCACGAAAAGCGATTGGATTGGGCCAATGAATTAAGAATAAATCCAAATATTCCAAATCTAGCTTTCTCATTGATTCCTCAAATGCTGCAAGAGTCTTTTCATAACCGTGTTCACTATTGGTCAACTTTGTCGTAATAAATAAATCCTCGCGGGCAATCCCACATTCTTTTATGGCGATACCAACACTCTCTTCATTGCCGTATCCTTGTGCTGTATCAATATGACGATAACCTGCTTTTATGGCATTTAAAACGGATTGAACTGCAATTTCTCCATTTTCTGCTTGCCAAGTACCAAAACCAACGCTTGGTATTTCCACACCGTTTGATAATTTATATACCTTTGACACATTATTCATTCTCTTCTACCTCCCTATGATATTTATAAGATACTGTTTTTACTTACACACTGGATACATTGGTTCCAATTATGCTATCTATTGGCATTGTAAAACAAATGCAATGAGCAGGCGTACTTATTCCAGTACTCTCTTTTTCCGCCGCCATAATTTTTTCCGCGGTTTCTTCATCTACAATACACAAAATGATTTCTTTCTCAGAATCTACGCTAATCCCCATAAACACTTCATGTTTTTTACCACCGCCACGAGCTTTTAAAACGGTTCCGCCAGTAGCACCTGCTTTTCGTGCTATTTCCATTACCTCGTTAGTATATCCAGCATTTACTATAATAAATAATGCTTTTATATTACTATCTGGTTTCATTATAATTCCCCCTTTTTAAAATGATAGTTTTTCAATCGGTATTGTAAATGCGATACCTGTATTCGGCTTGTTGAATTGAAATTTTTCCACTAATGACTGAAGAATATGATTTGCTTTTTGCTCATTTAAAACACAAGTGATTACCACTTTATTTTCTTCTGTCACCAATCCTAATATATTTTTCAAATATCCTGGTTTCACTGTTCCTTTTCCATACATAACCTCTGTCAGTTGTGAACCTGATTCTGCCAAAAACTCCAAAATGGTATCCTGTTGTTTTCGCCCTGCAATTACTGTTAAAAACATAATTCTACGCTTTTCTCCATTTTTCATCTATAATCACCTCCAAGGATGAATTTTAGTTAATATTTTCATCTATTTTTTTCAGGTTCCAAATTTTATTCTTCTTCCTGATTAAGTAAAGAATTAAGACCCTCAAGCTCTTGTTCTGCTTGATGTTGCTGAGACCGCTTGTAGCGTATGTTATAAATAATTCCTAAGGCCTGTACTGCAATTAAAGGTGTAACCGATATAAATGCTATAATACCAAATCCATTCGTTAGTATTGATTGAGCATTTGCTCCTGCTTCCAATGAAACAGCCTGTGCAATTCCCAATGTCAGCGGCGTTAAAAATGCCGATGTCAAGGCGCCGCCTGTAACACCGCCCGAATCAAAAGCTAATCCCACAAACATCCCTGAGGTAAATTTCATCATAAGCAAGGCAATAATATATAGCGGAAGCAAAAAATACAAAATATTTATCTGTGTCAAAATCTTCGTAATTGATAATATTGAGGCAAATCCAATTCCTAGTGCCAAAACTGCTCTAATTGTCACTTTTTTAATATGACCATTTGTCAATTCTTCAAGCTGCTCACCCAGCACTGTAACCGCTGGTTCTGACAACGTTATCGCTACCCCCAGTACAAATCCAACAATCAATAATAGCCACCTGAACCACTCGGGGCGTGAACTATCTAAAAACACTTCACCAATATACTTTCCTGCAAATGCAAAACCAAAGTCAATTCCTGATAGAAAAATAAGTAAGCCAAAGTATACTGGTATTGTTCCCAACAATATTCTCTTAAACTCTCTTTTTGGCAACTTTACCAAAAAGAATTGGAAAGGCAAAAATACAATGACCACTGGGAATAAGGCCAAAGCAATACCGCCTACATTAGAAATCAGTACCTCCCAAAAACTTGTGGCTGCCTCTGGGGCATATATACCTACTGGCGGAAGCTGTCCACCATTTGCAATCTTTAAGTATATTCCATAGAGAAACATTGCTAAAATGGGACCGACTGAAGCGATACCAATAATACCAAAAGTATCATCATTGTTCTTACGCTTAGACATTGTCGCTGAAACCCCAAGGCCTAGAGCTAATATAAAGGGAACCGAAACATCTCCTGTCGTCGCCCCACTGCCATCAAATGCTAAAGCAATAAATTCTTCCGGAACGAAAATTGCCAATACAAATATCAAAACATAACATACTACAAATACTTTCTTAATGCTAATATCCTTGGTAATTCTATATAATGAAATTCCTACAAAAATACCAATTCCTGTACTCATAATCCAAATAAAGATTTTTTCACTTACTATTGGCATAATCATATTCGTTTGACGAGCTAATACCGCTAGTGCTGGTTCTGCAGCGGTCGCAAGCAGGCCGAATAAAATCCCAAAAAACACAATGAACGCAATTTTTTTCAACTTAATCAACGAATTCCCCACCAGTTTTCCAATGGGCAAGATACTAATATCTAGACCTATCAGAAAAAAAGTTTGCCCCAATACAACACATATATATCCTATAATTAATTTTACATAATCATACATGTTTTCCATTGGTGCGATAAACACACAAACTACCACTATAACTGCTACAAGGGGAAGTGATGATAAAAAGACTTCTTTTAATAATCGTAATGTTTTTATTTTTCTCACCATCTCTTTCAATTAAAAGGTAAATACCTTCTTTAATTTTATTTGAATATACACAAATATATTCATCCGTCCAATCCTCTCTTTTTACATACAAATTGCTGGCGGTGAATTCCCGCCGATTGAAAGGGCTAAAATCGGAAGAGATTTTTTGAAAACAATTTTTTGACAATAGAAACGTTTTACCTTAAAAAAACTAAAGCAACTCAAACATATCATAAATTCAAAAAGAAAAAGAATGCTCTCGCCTAAATCTAGTTCTTTTATTCCATCTAACATATTTAAAATACTCTCCAAATACTCAGAAAACGCCCAATAGGAAACTGCCGATATTGATATATCAGAAATCTCTTTTACCACTATGGTTTCATCAATTTGGAGTTTTGTTGTACTATTTATCTCATCTAACAGATGAACTTGCCAGCCCAAAATAATCATTATTACAAGTATTAGACTAATTATGCGATATTTTGTTTTTATACTCTGCAAGGTTCAATCTCCTCTCTTGAAAATTTGCTCATATATATTAGCTTTTTCTTATTCATAGTATACACTAATGCTTTTTCATTTTCAAGCGTGCAAATCAATTACGAGAGTTATTATATTCATTGTATTTCAGAAAAAAACATAAAGAGAACGACAAAAAAGATGTGACCAAATAACTACATTATCGTTATTTAATCACACCCTATTCTGTATGGAAGAAAAGATAAGCCTGAAATTATCTCCTCTTTCTACAGTCTTTTTTATGTTTTTTTTCTTAGTAATAACAAACACTACTTTTGATATTGTTGTTATTATAAATTTTTCTTATGACATTATTTTGCTGCATTCTTGCTATTCCTCTAATAAATTGTTCTCTTCACTGTTTTTTATTTTTGCTTTTTCAAAATTAATCAATACCTACTCCGTCCTATTTGACACTGCTGTATTGGCTGCTATCGCATTCGCTATATGGGCTGCTATACCTCAACTATATAGTCAACACAGGTTTGTCAAAATAGTAAGTTGCCGCCATCAATTCCTATTGTTTAGCAAACTTTCCAAAATCACTTCTGATTACATTTTATCTGTTCTTCTGTATCTTTTTATTCTCTTGTATTTTTTATTCTTTTTTGTTCTCTCGTATCTTTCTATTCTTTATCTATTCTCTTGTATTCTTTTTTGCCCTTTTGTATTTTCTTTGTTCTTTTGTATTCTTTTCTTATTTTACTATCTACTCATTTTATTCTTCTTTCCTTTGCTAAGTAATAATACTGTCGCAAGTGAAATGCTCAACATTCCATATAAACCAAGTAAATTAGCCATATCTCCTGTTTTTGGGGATGTTGTTGTTCCAGCACTTCCTGTATTCGGTTGTCCACTTCCAGTTACTTGTGGCACTGTTGTTTTTTCTGCTGCTTTAATTGTAAATGTAAATTTCATTTCGATACGTTCTCCTGCGTCATTTATTACTGTTGCAGTAATCATATGCGTTGCTGCTATGTTCATATCAATATCTGCTAAATCTACACTATAAAGAATTGTACCCGTCGCACTTATACCAAATAATTCTGCCCAACTCGCTGGTGCTACACTTCCTATTTCTAGTGTTACTGCTTGTCTTGTTGCTTGAATTTCTGGTTTTTTCAGTTCATCTTCTGGTTCGTTTCCTAGTTCATTCCCCGGTTCGTTTCCTGGTTCGTCTCCCGGTTCGTCGCCTGGTTCATCCCCTGGTTCGTCTCCTGGCTCATCTCCTGGCTCGTTTCCTGGTTCATCCCCCGGTTCGTTTCCTGGTTCATCTCCCGGTTCGTTTCCTGGTTCGTTTCCTGGTTCGTCTCCTGGTTCGTTTCCTGGTTCATCCCCTGGTTCATCTCCCGGTTCGTTTCCTGGTTCATCCCCCGGTTCGTTTCCTGGTTCATCCCCCGGTTCGTTTCCTGGTTCATCTCCCGGTTCGTCTCCTAGTTCATCCCCCGGTTCGTTTCCTGGTTCATCTCCCGGTTCGTCTCCTGGTTCATCCCCCGGTTCATCTCCCGGTTCGTCTCCTGGTTCATCCCCCGGTTCGTTTCCTGGTTCATCTCCTGGTTCATCCCCCGGTTCGTTTCCTGGTTCATCTCCCGGTTCATCCCCTGGTTCATCCCCCGGTTCGTTTCCTGGTTCGTCGCCTGGTTCATCTCCCGGTTCATCCCCTGGTTCGTTTCCTGGTTCATCTCCCGGTTCATCCCCTGGTTCGTTTCCTGATTCATCCCCTGGTTCGTTTCCTGGTTCATCTCCTGGTTCATCCCCTGGTTCGTCTCCTGGTTCATCCTCTGGTTCGTTTCCTGGTTCATCCCCCGGTTCAACTGCTTCTGAAGGTTCTTCATCTAACATTTCAATATTTACTTCCGGAACTGCATTTCCTTTCACAGACACCGGTTGCGCTCCAGCATATGTACCCACAGATACTGTACCATTCACATTCGTACCACTTGTTGTCACAAAATTGCCTGCTACAAATTCCTCTGCTTCCAATATTGCCGTGCCAAATGATATGTTTAAGTAATCTGCTAAATCCAACTGACTTAAAACTGCATAACCTACATTAGGAATGCCAATGTCATATGTTAATTTTACTCCTGTTATACTGCCTCCAATCACATTTGGCACTATTTGGGGATTACTAATCTTAAATAGAGAACCTATTTCTGGATTCAAACGCTCAAGTTCTGCTTGAAGTGCTGTTATTGTTGTTGTCGACAAATCAACTTGCACTGTTGATGGAATATTGGTAGTCACTGTAAAACTTCCCCATACCACAATATGATTTCCTATATTTCCAATAGCTTTATCATATTCATTAAAAAATGTACTCCATACAGATGCCACGCGAACAGATGCACCATAATCAATTCTATAGTTCTCTGCACTCGCATCATGATAAATCGCATGGGTGGTAGGATTTGGTTCTATTCCGCTCTCTACTTCTTTTGCCGCTCCACCAGCATTACCAACCATCGCATAATCAGCTGCATTAGCAATGTTTCCAAAGGTTAAAAATGTCACCATTGCACACGCTAACAAAGCCTTAATCTTTCTGCTCATTATACCGCTCCCTCCTTTCTTCTTTTTTTGACAACTTAACTTTAACATAAATCTCCTGCACATTCAACTATATATTGTGTATTTTTTCATTTTTCAATGCAACATATAGTTATCTCTTTCGTAACCATCTAATTAATCATATCAAAATACCAGTGTTTTCACTTCATCAAAAATGAAAACACTGGTATTTATTCTTATTTTTTATATTTGCAAGCTGATTAAATATTTACATCATCCATAAGTTCTTCAACTTTTTTCATATACCCCTTATTTATTTGGTTCTCTATATTAACCATTGGCGCATAGGCGTCGCGCCCGCTAATGCAACTCATCCTCCCTAATACTTTCCGCCACGACTGGAATTGTTCTGTAAAATCTAAAATCCCTTTTTGCACTTCTTCTATTCTTTCCGCTTTCTCATCCGTTTCTTTAAACCTACATTCATATATTCCTTGCTCATTCAAATAAAAACCTTTAAAGCTCCCCATCGGAGCATCCAAAAGTATCTCCCAATACAAGTTATGACCTTGGGCTGAATTGTGCAATTTCCAAATATCTCTATTTTCTCTTTGCGAATACAAATAACTCACCAATTTTCCCGTTTGAAGAAATGTTTCACTAGCATCTGGCTCCGCATCATGACAAGTATTGGTTCCGGCTATCATTCCAACGATATTACAATCCAATTTCCAAATATCATTTACAATATAATCTAAAGTCACAGCACCACTACCAGCCCAGCCAATATCCACTGCAACCGCATTTTTACAGCCTTTCAAAACTTGTCCATAATATTGTTTTCCAGCTATCAGCTGTTCTTCATAATGCTCCAATACCCGTACCCATGAGTTTTGTAAATATGCTTTCACTTTGCTCACATTATTAACCGTAAGCTGAGTTTCAGCAGTCAATTTTTCTTTTTCACAGCACTCTGACAGCATATCCAATAGCTCCATTGAAGAAAATATTTGCTTCAAAGTGTATTGCTGATTTACTTTATGATATAAAAATCTTCTAAAATAGTCGTATTTATAATACTTCGCTGCCATTTTCATTGCGGCAACTCTTGACCAATAAACATATTCCAGCTTATCTTTTTCATCTGGATACAATTTGACATATGCCTTAGCTAAGATATCGCCATCTCTTGCCAAAAAAAGAATTTTGTCAACTTGATGTTCCTCTACATATTTATGTATGAATTGACAATAACCGGTAACAAATAATCCACCATAGATATATCCATATTCATATTCTCTTGAATAATTCATCAGCCCATTATGAATATGAGCATTCACCATTCCGCGATAGATTCCTCCAGTAATGGCTGACATATCTTCTGGCCGATAAGGCATTCCTACCGCATTTACATTTGCATAATAATAAGGTGTAAATCCGTGTTTTTTCGCTTGTTCAATATCTGCTATATAATTATCCCCTATGTGTGCATAGCCTTGATTTTTCCCCTCTATATTCTTGATGGTATCAAACAAATCGCCCTTGCTTTTTGATTGCACCATATCACAAGATACATAATATGACGAAAATTCTGAATATCCACAACGATGGAGTAATTCTTTTATTTGCTCTGTATTCAAATACATATCCGAAGTAATAATCATTTTCTTCTTAAGTTTCTTCAACTCTTCCACAACTTGATACATATATGGATTCGCATAACAATAACTATACTCTAACTCTTCTTCCATCTTCATTGCCTGCTCTTTATCAATTCCTGTTTCTGCTGAGAGAAGCGTATATATTTCATCTAAATTTATTTCATAGTGCTTTTCTTTTTTATATTTTTTTTCTCTTGTCTTCCATTCTATTTCCATTCTTATTCTTTTAAAATCAAAATATCCCAATCGCTCCCCTAACAAGAAAAATAAATCTGTTGGACTTGAAAAAGGACGTAGCACTAATGTATCAAATACATCAAAGGAGATAACGTCATACTTTGCTAATTCCAATGCCAATTTTTCTGGTATTTCACGCTTAGATAAAGACGACTCACTATCTTTTATAAATAGTTTTTTCTTCTCATAGAACGGATTTTTTTCACTCTGAGCCAATTTCTTGTTTCTAAATATATAATAAGAAATATTTAAGCCCATTAAATATATTAGTACTAATACTCTACCCGCTCCCTTGGCATTATTCCTTGCTTTTTTATAACGTTCTTGAATGCCTATTACTCTATTTACCAACGCATGATACATTCTTTCTTTCTTTCCAACTCATGTGACTCTCCTAATCTTTAACGATATGTCTTAAATTCACATCTATATTTTTACTATCCATTGAACAATTTTGCCATATTTATACTATATTGTCAATCGTCATAACGCTTGAGTTTCCTACTCTAAAGACACACTTAGGACTTTCACCTGTTAGAATTAACCACATCTTTACCACTATGTATGTTGCTTTAATGCTTTCATTTGAAGCACTGGGTCTATTTCCGCTTAACTAGAGTATATAAAACAACAAAAAAAGTAGCTATCACGAACCATATACCAGAGTTAAGAAGCCCAACAATAATTCTCCCAAAAGACAACGGCAACTCTTGAATTTAATTTATCCGACTTCATTATAAATAACTTTAAAAAAATAAAGAATTCTTCTTTACATCTGTAGCAAAATTAAAGTGTCCAAGCTAAAACTCAACGCATAACACAAAAAAATCGCTGATGATTTAGTCACTCTCTTAAATCATCAGCAATCACTTTTTTCTTATAACTTACCGGCTATTCGCCCTATATATCTTTGGAACTCTTCATCTCCCATCGGAATATATTGGGTTTCACCGATGTCCTGTACTCTACAATTATTCTGAAACAATTCTGAATTCATCATTCTTCTATTATTCGCAATTTCTTCTCCGCAATAGCCCTCTCCAATTTCAC
>JGI994J12354_10002325_pt1 | contig 18652 bp, 15 predicted proteins | sample IntmicLarv3ML3BL_FD_12354 | JGI IMG/M metagenome (IMG submission 12354)
AGCGAAANAGAGTTCAGCCCCGATGCAAATGTAACGCGCGAGCAGCTTGTGACAATCCTCTATCGCTACAGCGGCGCATCGCCCATAAACAGCGCAAGGACAGAATCCTTTGCAGATTATGCCTCTGTGTCAGATTATGCAAAGGAAGCGATGAGCTGGGCGGTTGAAAATGGTCTAATAACAGGCTCTGACGGAAATATAGATCCACAGGGCACAGCAACAAGAGCGCAAACCGCAGCAATTGCAGTGCGCTTTTTGGAGATGCATTAAGACGGAAATGAAACAGTTAATGCATGGGTTTGTCTTTCTTCTCTTTTCAGCCCAGTTCCAATTCTCGTCAATAATAGACGTATATTCCTGAAAAAATTTAAGACAGAATACAGCTCAAAAAATAACTCCCCCGACAGAGGTGATGCCTCCGTCGGGGGAGTTATATCAGCTATTCGAACTCTCTCCACAAGCTGCTCAAGAACAGGAGTGCGCTCTCAAAATAGCAGAAGCTTTGAACTTTTTCGCTCACCCCTTAGCCTTGCCCTTGAACCATGCGCCGCTTTCTTTTGCTTTGAGATTGTGCGCATTGGCAATCGCCCCGACCCTGTGCGCCAAAATTCCAAGCCGATCACCTATCTCTGCCGCGCTGTATGTTTTTTCCGCCTCACGCGAAGGAAGGGGCAGCACAAAGTCACCTGTGAGCGTCTTTGCTGTGTGTGCCTGTAAAGCTTGAGCATATCTCTTTGCGACTTTCACCAAAAGCCACGCCGTCTGTATGTTTGCGTTTTACTGGCGAGTGTTCGTCATCATCTGCTGATAGTCGATCATTTGGGGTGCTTCATAATTTGCCGGGTTTGCGGATGGTTGAAAGCGCCTCGGACTTTACCCAATGCTTGAATCTCTCTGCTCCCAGAAGCTTGATGTCCAAGATTAGAGCATACAATCCAGCGTTATTTATAGTAGCAATTTTTTTGCTTTCCTCCCAGAATGCCCACTGAATGGACGCCCATATTTGAAGGTGCAGTGGCAAAAAGGCTCCCTATGCCCACGACAAAAAAATTGACTTGACACAACAGCCTGTGATATACTGACAAAAATAAAATATTCACAGTTTTCAAGCCACTTTACTCTAAAGGTAAAAAAACCCATGAGCAAATGGCCGAAGCTTTTATTAAGCTTCCGGGGTCAAAATCGGAAACGAATTGACCTTCCATACTTGAGAAGAAAACCAAGAAATCCTGTAAGTAAAGCAGCCTTTTTGCCGCTTTGCGCCTGTAACTAATATCAAGTATGGCAGATTATTTTGTGAAAAATAATCTGCTGTTATTTTTTGCGATAAATTGGCAAAGGAGTGCTCAAAAAATGCAGAAAACACTTATAATAAACGGCTCACCGCGCATAGACGGCGACACAGCGACACTTATCAAAAGGCTAAAAGCCGAGCTTTATGGCGAAGTTGTCGAAATTTCCGCCTTTCGCTCTCGCATTGCGCCCTGCGTCGATTGCCGCTCTTGCATTACAAGCCGAAAATGTGCCGTGCGAGACGACATGGATTTAATTTATGCCGACGATTTTGGTAGTGCCATCATAGCCTCGCCGGTTTATTACATGACGCTTCCCGGGCAGATGCTAAGCCTTATGAGCCGTTTTCAGCTCTATCACGAGCAGATGAACGAGAAGAAAATCCCAGTTGGCATCCGCCCCAAAAAAGCCGGGCTTATCCTAACTGCCGGCGGCAAAGGGAACGAGGATGGCGCAATGCACCACATCCGAGTGTTTTTCCGAATGCTAAATGCCCACGGCTTCGAGAAGCATAAGGTTTTGTCCGCAAAAACAGACACACTTCCTGCCGCGCAGGACAAAACGGCGCACGCAGGCATAAGCGCTCTCGCGGCATGGCTGAATGAAAACCCACAAGAGAAAGGTAGCGAATAAAAAATGAAAAATATTAAATCATACAGCGGCAAACTGCTGCGCGCCGCTCTCGTGTGTGCGCTTTTGTTTGCAGTGCTTTCAGTTTCCATTCTTGCGGCAGAAAACCAGCCAAGACCAATGCTGTCTTGGACAGATAATCCAGAAAACACGCAGACCGTCGTGTGGCGCAGCGATTTTGATACAAAGTCATATGTGCAGTATGTATCAGAGCAGGAATATAACCAAAGCGCCTTCGCCAATGCGTCGCAGGGAGAAGCCTTTTGCAAGGATATAAGTCTCGACAGCTCGGGCGCATGGCATTTTGAAGCAACGATGACAAATTTAGAACCTGCTACAAGATATGTCTACCGCGTCGGAAACTCTCAAAGCTGGAGCGCGCCTTCGACATTTGTAACAGCCGACCATCAAACAGAAGCATTCTCGTTCGTATACATGGGCGATATACAAGTGGCGCGCAATATGGAGGAGGAATATGCCCTGTGGGGAAGCCTTGCCCTGTCCGCCTATGAAAAAGCGCCGGATGCCGCTTTTTTCCTTTTGGGCGGCGACATTGTGGAAAGCGGAATTTCCCTTGCGCAGTTTGACGCAGTGATGAAAAACGCAGCACCCGTTTTCTCGAAAATCCCCGTCATGCCGACAAACGGAAACCACGAGAGCAACTTCCTAGGCGGCAAGCCAAAGCTGTATATTGATGTTTTTGCCCTACCCGAAAACGGACCGGAGGGCTTTGAAGAGGAGTTTTATTCCTTCGACTATGGAAATGCCCATATTTTGGTTGTAAATTCATGGGTTTTCTCCGGCGAGCAGCAGCTAAATGACGCGGATTTCCTCCGTCTTTATAACTGGATAGAAAATGACCTGAAATCCAGCACGGCAACCTGGAAAATCGTTTTGACGCATCTGCCCCTTTATCCAGTTCACGGAGACAAGGCAGCAAGCGCAATGAGCGCAGCATGGGCGCCGCTTTTCGAGCGCTATGGCGTAAGCTTATATCTCGTTGGGCATCAGCATGTTTATTCCAGAACATATCCGATGTATAGTGGCGCGATAGACTATGAAAAAGGCATCATTCAAATCATGGGAAATGCAGGGCAAAAATTTTATGGCTCGGCAGACGAGCGCTTCAGCGAGCGCATAATTTATGACACAGCCACCTACCAGCTTTTTCGGATAGACGGTGATGTTCTAACGCTACAAACCTTTGACATAAATGGAAACGAGCTGGACTATTTCACCCTGAGCCCTCGCACAGCCGAGCTTTATTACGGCGACGTTAAAACCTCCGACTGGTTTTATGAAGCTGCCGAATATGTTCGCAAAAACGCGCTGATTGACCCACAGGACGGCGACAAATTCGCCCCCAATGGGCTAATGACGCGGCAAATGCTGGCAGAAGCGCTATACAGACTTTCGGGAAGTCCAAAAGTGTCCGCGCAAAGCCCCTTTGAGGACGCGAAAACCGATTCGGTAATCTGGGCGTATGAAGCGGGGGTTGTAAACGGTATGAGTGCTGCGCTGTTTGCTCCCGAAGAGAGCATAAGCCGCGAGCAGATAGCCGCGATGCTTTACAGATATTTTGATTATCTTGAGGTATCAACAGACGCAGCAGGGGAACCCCTTATGTTTTCCGACTCTGCTGAAATTTCTGAGTGGGCTGTCGAAGCTATGCGCTGGGCAAACGGCGTAAAGCTGATAAACGGCATGGGCGATGGCAGCGTCGCGCCGCAGAGCACAGCGACAAGAGCGCAGGTGGCACAGATACTTTTCAACATGAAAGGACTGATTTAATAAATGAAAAAAACTAAAAAACTGCTTTTTGCCATTCTGGCGCTTACACTTGTTTTGAACCTTGCCCCTCCAATGCAGGCGGCGGCGAAAACTGCCGAATCCGCCAGTAGTGAAAACATTTTCTTCTATGTAAAAGACGCAGACGGAAAAGACGTTTTGCTGAAAATTATGACCCTTGAAGAGCTTGAGGAAATTTCCCACGGTCAGCTCTCAGGCATAACAAGCGGTGCAGACACGGGAAAAAATTATCACATCTCGTCAACGGACAACTATCCCACAACCCAATATGCCGAAGGTCGCGGCATCACCCTTCCCGAGCTTGTAAGTTATATAAAAACCGTATCCACAGTTTCGGGCGCGCAGTCTATAAGCTATACAGGCGAGGACACACTACGATTCATGGCAACCGACAGCTACGGCAGCTACAACCGCGCATGGACATATAACGAGCTATACGGCGTGAAGCGCTATTATTTTGAGGGCATGTTCAATGCAAACACAGGCTGGAAAAGCTCGTGGGAAATTGCAGGCGCGGAAAGCTCGAAATTTGGCATAACACTTGAAGAATATAACAGTATCTATAAAGACACGGACCCACATTATGCCGATAAACGCGCAGTTTTTGAAGAAGGCGAGGAAACGGTCGCAATTTTGGCAACATCATCACATTCCGGTCGCACAACAAGCGACTCGCTCGTTGCGTCTACCGAGCCGGGCATCGCCGGGCTCATCGCAGAAAACGGCGGCATCGCGGCAGGAAGCCTTTCCGCCTCGCTATCGGCGGAGCATTCGCTTCGCCTCTTAATTCCTATAACAGAAGCTGACCTAATGTCGGCGCACCGCACGGCATATGACAATTTCAAATGGATTTACAATATGCGCCTTGATATGGCAAGCGCTCCAAATATAAAATCACAAGGCACCATTGCAGAGCCTGCGCCCATCGTTTCGCTCTCGGGAAATACGCTCACAATTTCTATAAGCTGCGAAACGCCAGGAGCGCAAATTTTCTATTCCTTCGATGGCGCGCCGCAAATTCCATACACCGCGCCGCTTAAAATAGACGTGAGCGGTCGCGACCTTGCCTCAAACCCCGTAACATTTTACATGACTGCCGTTAGAGAAGGCTTTGACGATGCAGGCATCATAACCGCAAAATACCCAGGTCTTGCGCCAAGCTTTGAAACGCTCTATTCATCAATGCTCGGCGAAAATCTCGTCTTTAAGGCAATCGGCTCCGTTTCAGAATCGGACTGGAGCGCATGGACAGGCGCGCTGAATTTCATAACTATGAAAGCTCCGAGCGCAGCGGGCTATCTAACTGTTGACAGCACAAAATATACAATAGACAACACCGCAAAAACCATAACCTTCGACAAGGAGCTTTTCACCGAAACAGGACAGTATAGCTTCATTTTCCATGCAGCGCAGTATGCAAACAAAAGCACCTCCGTGGCGCTTAAAAGAGTGGCGCCCGAGATTGTTTCAGAAAGCAGCTACCCACTCGGCGGCGACGTTTTGCTGCGTTTTGATGATGCAGAATATCAAAATGGGCTGAATGTATATATAAAGCTGGAGGATGGGGGACAGGCGCTAATTTCAACAGCCTACCTAAACCGAAGCGTGGCGGGGCAAGTTACAATAAAAGCCGAATATTTCGCGCTCGATTCCTGCCCTGTAAAAGCCGTGGGAGAATATATTCTAATCCTTACAAACAGCCGCTATGCGCCGGATTCTAAGGAGGCTAGAATTGTGTTTAGCGCAAGCTTTGCGGATGTTTCCGCCCTAGCGTGGTACTATGACGCTGTGAGTTATGTCACAGAAAAAGGACTGTTTAACGGAACCTCTGCAACAAGCTTCTCGCCAAACGATGGCATGACTCGCGCAATGTTTGTAACCGTTCTCGGTCGCATGGCAGAAATTGACGAGAGCGCATATACACACAGCAGTTTTTCCGACGTGGATATTGGCGCTTGGTACAGCTCTTTTGTAACATGGGCAGCAGAAAACGGCATTGTAACAGGCGTTGGAGAAGGCGAGTTTAACCCAAACGGATTTCTAACTCGCGAGCAGCTTGTAACAATAATATATCGCTATACCGGTGCGCAGGCGGCTGACCAATCGTCGCTCGCGATTTTCCCCGACGCCGAGCGCATCTCAGACTGGGCGAGGGAAGCTTTCTCTTGGGCAGTCTCATCCGGCGTTATAAACGGAAGCGATGGACTTCTCCTGCCGGGCGGCACGATAACTCGCGCGCAGGCGGCGCAGATACTGTTTAACTATTCAAAAATAAATTAGAACGGGGAAAACCATAATGAAAAGAAAACTTATTAGTTTTATCCTTGCCTTTGTAATGGCATTAGCGTTTGGAAGCTTTGGCGTGTCTGCAAAAACCGTCGCAGCCGAGCAAACTGTCGGCACTGTGCTGTTTTACATCACAAACAGCGCGGGTGACGAAATCTTAGTCGCCCAAATTCCCGTTTCCGAAATGGAGGCGGATATGCAGTCCGGAAAAATAAACGACAAAGTTCACAATTACAGCGTGCTCGACCGCTTTGTAACAACCGTACACCAAGAGGCACAGGGCTTCACAGTTGGCGAATTTATAAAATATGCACAGAGCAAAAGCGGCATTTCTGCGCTTCAAAATTTGAACCTGACATTTAACGCAGAGGACAAAATTGCCTTTTGGGAAATTGACCAAAACGGCTATGACGATTTAGACACCTACACCTACAACGACCTTTATGGCATTGCAAGATACAATTTCCCGCTGCTTTATCAATACTGGAACTACACAACACAGGACTATTATGACCCGGCAGGCAATATGAGCCGCGAAGAGGTGATAGACCATATATTTGAAAACGGACAGGCGGAAGTGTTTTTGCTTGCCGTTCGCGCCTATTCCCAAAGATATATGATAACCGAAGAAAAGTTTGAAACAGGCGACTATAACATGGAAAACCACTGGAGCGGCAAGGGGCTTTTGGATAACGCCCGTACCATTCGTCTGATGAAGCCCATGACCGAAGCGGAGCTTCGCGAAAAAATTCCAACAGCCTCAAATGGTCGCTATTGGGTGGCAAACATCATGCTACATATGCAAAGCTCTCCAAACATCGCCCCCCTCGGCGCAGTTTCCGCACCCACTGCAATAATGACCGAGGACGCCGAAAACTATTACATCCGATTCACCTGCGAAACCGAAGGCGTAACAATTTTGTATAACCACAACTACACCTCACCAAGCTACACCCCGACCTCGCTCTACAGCGGCGGAGCCGTTGTCGTTCCCAAAACAGCATTTGCCGGCGGCGTAGTAACGATGACAGCACGCGCTGTAAAAGAGGGCTATACAGACGAAGGCGTTATAACCCTGAGCCTAACAGCAAGCGGCACAGAAGAAATCTGGCAAAATCCGTTTTCAGATGTCGCGGCGGATAGCTGGTATTATGACTATGTAGAGTTCGTCACAAAAAACGGCTTTTTTGACGAAATATATCAAGCGGAATATTCGCACCCGACGCACCAATGACTCGCGCCATGCTCGCAGTCGCGCTTTATCGCCACGCGGGAAGCCCGACCGTCACAGCCACAGCACAGTTTGAAGACATTTCAGAAAACGCGGCATATGCAAAGGCAGTTTCCTGGGCATATGAGGTCGGCGTTGTAAACGGCATAAGCGAAACCGAGTTCGCGCCCAATGCGAGCATAACTCGCGAGCAGATTGTAACAATGTTCCACCGCTATGCCGAGAAGGTTGCAAATGCAAACATGGGAGCAAGCGCCAGCCTTGCAGCATTTACAGACTCGCCCAGCGTTTCAGAATATGCGAGAGAGAGCATGAGCTGGGCAGTTGGCGCAGGGCTTATAAATGGTGTGACAACCACAACAATCGCGCCCCAGGGTACAGCCGCTCGCGCGCAAGTTGCCGCAATGCTTCAGCGCTTTGCAGAATATATTGCATAAAAAACATAAACCCCCTCGGTGCAGCTTCGCACCGAGAGGGGATTTCTAATCACTTGTAACCATATAAAGATTTCCGTTTTCATCCTGGTAAACCGTGCCATATTCCACAAATTGCGCATCTCCGTCAAGCGGTGCGCCGTCGCCGTCAAGCCCTTGCATTTCAGAAATCTCGACACCCTGCGAAACCTCCGAAGCGCTCGCAGAAAAGCCGCCGACATCAACATTCCAAAAGCTAATAAGTGCCAGCATCAGCCCACAGGCAAAAACCAACATAACATCAGAAAGGTTTGCCATGCCCTCCATCGGGTTCACGTCCTCCCCAAGGTCGAAAGACCGCCCGAACCTGCCGCTGCTTCTATATCGTTTCATCTTCCGTCATCGCCTCCAATAAGCTTTCCGTAACAGCTTCAAGCAGTGTCATATATTTCAGATACCAGCGCTTGCGAACCGTGGAAATAACAGTTGCCAAAGCTGCCGCAAGAAGTCCCGCAACAGTTGTGTCAAAAGCGGTTAAAAGCGAGAGCGAGAGCGTGTATGTGTCCCCACGTCCAAGTGCGATGATGCCGGGACCAAGAGGAATAAGCGTTCCCAAAAGCCCAAACATCGGAGCAAGGCGCATAACTAAATCTGTGATTTTAACGCGAAGGTCATAGCAGCTTCGCTCCTCAAACATAAGCTCGAAGGCGAGTGCCTCGCGCTTTAGCGCCGTGAGCTCTTTCTGTGCCGCAATGGTCAAAAGCGCCCTTTTCTGGCGCGCCAAAAGACCGCTTTTGTGAATAATCTCGTCAATGCTGCTCTCTCTTTTTTGCAGGGCATTAAGAAGCTCGGGAAGCTGCGCCTTCATGTGAAGCCGCTCAGTAAAAAGCTCGGAAATGAGTGTTCCCAGCATAATAATTGTAACCGCGCCAATTAAAAGCAAAATAACAATCACAGGCGATTGCAGGGAAGAGGATATGGCGCGAAGCAAATCAGTGAGGTTTTGGCTTGTAAACATCCGGTGTTCTCCTAACATCAAAATAAAATTTTCCGGCGTAAAAAGTGCCGCTTATAGAAAATAAAGCAACAGCAGCTCCGGCAGCAAAGCCGGAGAGGCGATTGTCTGCCTCTATGCTTGGAAGCGCTGCCGCAGCTTCGCTCATCTCAAAAACGCGCCAGTTTTGAACACCGCCCTGCATATTTTCCGAAATCACCTCAGGCGGATTAAGCTGCGTAAAATTTCCCAAATCATCAGAGGGAGAGAGCTCCTGCGGCGGCTGGCTCGGGTCATTTGAAAGTTCGCTCGAAACTGGCTCGTCGGCTATAGCCATATCGGCTCCGCCTTCAACAGGGTCGCCCTCTGCATTTTCGCCGCCAGACTCAGAAACCTCTGCCGCACTGCCATTAACAATAAGTGAAGCGCTCACGCCCGCAAAGGTCGCGGTTATAACCGCCTCGCCCTCGCCAAGAACCGTTATGTTGCCGCTGCTATCAACGCTTGCAACGCTCTCATCGCTGCTTGTCCATAAAACCGGCTCGTTTTCTAAAAACACAGGGTCGGCAAAAGCGCTTGCCTCGGTTCGCAAAACACTTCCAACCTCGCCCTCCAACACAGACGCATCAAGCGTCAAAACCGGCGCACCGCCAAGCTCCACAACAATTTCATGAATCCATTTTGCGCTGCGCGATGCAGTGTGCTCCCAGGTGTTCGTTTGCCCAAAAACAAGACGAAACCGCGTGTTGGTGTTAAGATTTTGATAATCGCTTCCAAAACTTGCTCCGGCGATAACACGGTTCCAATCGTCCTCAAGCGAAATCAGCGTGTCAACGCGCACAGCATTAGAATCGGCAAATTCGTTCGCACCCTCGCCCTCGTCGTCAAAATTGTCGGGAAGGCTGTAATAGCAATATCTTGGAGTGTCGATAAGCTCGGATTTTGAATAAGATGTGTAAAAATCGCTCGTCTTGTCGCGCGTCCAAAAATAAAAGGTTTGCACAGAACCAATGTCAATCCCAGCCGCTGTCACAATGTCAGACAGGCGAACTCCGGCGACGTGGTTTATAACCACGGAGGGCATGTTGTCGATGAAGGTGTAATCCGCATAAACAATGTCCATCGCCCAAAGCTCCTCAAGCGAAAAAACCGCTTTTTCATAATGAGGACTGCCAAAATATCCAACCTTTATAACAAGCGTGTCGGCGCTGTATCCATTAAATTCATCATCATCAAGCGCCAAAACCGGAGCACAAAGCAGTGCGCCTGAAAACGCCACAATGAGAATATGTATTAAAATCTTTTTCACAGATAGATAGCTCCCTCCTTAGCACAAAATAATAAAAAAGGCGCCCCACTTACAAAAAGCAGGGCGACCAAAATGCACGCGAAAAAACCACGCAAAAATGCACTTGACCGTTTCCTTTTCGATAAGCGGAGGGCAGCGACGTTTCCATCGCAGCCATGAGAGCAAATGCTCTGGCTATGCCGCCATAGCGCAAAAAAGCGCACCTTAGACCGCACAGCTCGGAAACTTTTTTATTAAAATTTAAGTCAAAGACAAAACAGAGAAAACCTTGTCTTGAAGCATAGTATAACCCACCTCGCGAATTTTTGCAACAATTTCCAACATAAAGCCGCGAAATTTTTCTCTCTGCACTTAGGGCTTGAATATATAAAAAAACTATGTTAGGATAAATTCAATAAAGCTTTCGAGTTTTTCCGCCTAAAGGCTGTGCTATGGCGCAAAAACCGATAGAGTGCCCCCGGAAACGGCGGCGCTTTCCGTGTTGGAGAAGAGAGCGGTTAAATAACGAGCGCATCTGCCTGCCTTTTTTGTGGGGGTGCTATGTCGTTTTTTGTGCCGTTTCCTTTTTTGAGGAAGCGGTTTTTATTTTTTGCCGAGGGAGAATTACTATGAAATTAAAAAAATACATAGCGCTCATGCTTGCGCTTATATTGCTCGCTGCGCTCGGTGCCTGCGGCGAAAAAACGGCAGATATCTCTGCCTATGGCGACTATGAAATTGAAATCTCCGGACTTTTAGATGAAGACTTCACAATTACGCCAAACGACCTTCTCGCGCTGCCCTGCGTGTCGCGAAGCGCCACAGGCAGGGCAGAAAAGGCAGGAACAGTTGCAGCCCGAGGACCGCTTTTAGAAACCTTTCTGGAGCAGTATGGCTACACAATGTCGGACTTTTACAAAATCCGATTCATCGCAAGCGATAATTACAAAACCGTCCTGCGCGACGATTATCTGACAGACTATGAAGTTGTGATGGCGGTGTCCTCCGGCGAAAAGCCGCTGGATGAGAGCCTTTGGCCGCTTCGCCTTTTAATCCCCGAGGCAGAGTCGAACATGTGGATTTACAGCATTGTTCGCATCGAGTTTGAATTTGAGGAGTAAGAAATTTTGAAAAAAGCAGTAACATTTTTGCTCATTATGTCGCTGGTGCTGTGCCTTTTCTCTGCCTGTGCGCCGAGCCGCGCTATAACGGCGGAAACACGCCTTTTCACAGATTCCGCCGGTCGCGAGGTTATAATACCCTCGCAGATAGATGCCATAGCTCCCTCCGGCTCCTATGCCCAGATTATATTGATGACCCTATGCCCGGAAAACCTTGTCGGGCTCTCCGGTCCGTTCACAAAAATCCAGAAAGAATACATAGACGAAACATATTGGAACCTTCCCATACTAGGCAGATTATACGGAAGCTCCGGCACAATAAACCTTGAAGAGCTCATAAAATCCGCGCCAGACATCATCATCGACATGGGCGAAGCAAAAGCAGGCATCGCCGCCGACCTTGACGCGGTCCAGGAGCAAACCGGAATTCCCATAATCTTCATAGAAGCAACTCTTGAAACAATGGCAGAAGCTTATGAAACCCTCGGTGAAATTTTGGGCATGGAAGAGGAAATAACCGAAATGTCGCAGTATATCAAAGCGGTTTTAAGCTTTGCTGAAGAAACCAGAAGCAATATCCCCGAAAGCTCTCGCCCACGCGTTTTGTTCTCTCAGGGCGAATATGGAAACGAGGTAAATGGCACAGGCTCAGTCCATGCGGAAATTCTCGACGTCGTAGGCGTCATAAACGCTGCCGACCTTGATGGAACCATCTCCTCCGGCGGCGACGAGGTTTCGATGGAACAAATTATGCTCTGGAACCCCGAAATCATAATTCTCGCACCCGACAGCAATTATAAAGAAATTTGGAGCGACCCAAGCTGGGCAGCAATAGCCGCGCTAAAATCCGGCGAGGTTTACGAAGTTCCAATCGGACCATATAACTGGTTAAACCGTCCGCCGTCAGTTCAGCGCGTTCTGGGAATACTCTGGCTGGGAAATTTGATTTACCCCGAATATTACGATTTTGACATGATAGAAAAAACACAAGAGTTTTACAGCATCTTCTTCGATTATGACATCAGCGAGGACGAAGTGCGCGAGCTTCTGAAAAACTCAACATTCAGATAAACACAAGAAAAAAGAAGGGAGCCACAGCCGCAAATGGAAAAAATATATAAACGCAGAATGCTCGGCTTGTGCGCGCTTTTCGCCGCGGCGATAATCTTTGCCTTCGCCCTCGGGCGCTATCCGATATCGCCGATAGACATTGTAAAAATCTTACTTTCCCAAATCTTTGACATTCACAAAACATGGACAGACAGCGTGGAAACGATAGTTCTAAACCTCCGTCCACCGCGCGTTTTGGCAGCTATAATCATCGGCGCAGGTCTCTCCGTTTCCGGCGCGGCATATCAGGGAATGTTCAAAAACCCGATGGTTTCGCCCGACGTGCTCGGCGCTTCGGCAGGCGCGGCTTTTGGCGCGGCGCTTGCAATTTTGCTGGGGCTGGGCTGGGTGGCGATATCCGCATCGGCATTTGTTTTCGGCATCTCCGCTGTGCTGCTTGCATATTTCATCGGCAGTGTGTACAGGGGGGACGCAGTTTTAGGACTTGTCCTTGCGGGAATTATGATAAGTACACTTTTTTCCTCCGCAACAAGCTTTATAAAACTAATCGCGGACACAGACAGCGTCCTGCCTGCAATTACATATTGGCTGATGGGAAGCCTTTCTTCAATCCGCATGGCAGATTTGTTTCCAGGCACGCTTCCAATTATCTTCGGCGCAGCCGTCCTCGTAGCGCTTCGCTGGCAGCTAAATGTCCTAACAGCAGGCGACGACGAGGCAAAAAGCATGGGTGTAAACACCGGCGCAATCCGTCTTGCAATCATCATCTGCTCAACGCTTATAACAGCCTCTTGTGTTGCGCTCTCCGGTTTAATCGGCTGGGTGGGGCTTGTCATTCCTCATTTTTGCCGCATGGCATTCGGGCATGACAACCGCCGCGTTATCCCGGCGTCTATACTAATGGGCGCAGCATATCTGCTTTTTGTAGACACCATAGCGCGAACGCTCACAACAGCAGAAATCCCAATCGGAATTCTAACCGCCATTGTCGGTGCGCCCGTTTTTATATATTTAATGCTGTTAGGAGGGCGCAGGCATGAGCATTGAAGTAAAAAACCTCAGCTTCGCCTACAAACAACACGAGGTGCTGAAAAATGTAAGCTTTAAAGCCGAAAACGGGCAATTTGTCGCCGTTTTAGGTCCAAATGGAGCCGGAAAAACAACACTTTTCCGCTGCATGCTCAGCTTTCTGAAAGGCTACAGCGGAAGCATTTTGTGCGCCGGAATTGATATAAAAAACGCGCCCGTTCGCGAAATGGGAAAGCTCATGGCATACATTCCGCAGTCGGGAGCCGCCGTTTTCAACCACACGGTTATGGACCTTGTGCTAATGGGGACGACAAGACAGCTTGCCCCTTTTTCATCACCGGGAAAAAAGCAAGTCGAAGAGGCAGAGCGAGCGATAGAAAAGCTCGGCATAACACACCTGCGCAGCAGAGGCATTGCCAATCTTTCCGGCGGCGAAATGCAGCTTGCGCTTATTGCTCGCGCCGTTGCACAAGGTGCACAAACTCTCATCATGGACGAGCCTGCGGCAAGCCTTGACCTTGGAAACCGCCACCGCGTCCTCTCGCTTTCAAGCTCGCTCGCGCGCGAGGGCTACACTGTCTTGATGTCGATGCACGACCCGGAGCAGGCGCTGGTTTTTGCAGACCGCGCAATCATGCTCTTCAAAGGCGAAATTCTGGCAGACGGCACGGCTGACGAGGTTATAAGCGAAAAGCTGATTTACGAGGTTTATGGCATTGATGTAAAAATAAGCTCGTCTGATTATGGCAAAGGAATTTTCTTCAAGTCGCCGGGCAGCTCGATGGAGGTTTAGGCACCATGAAAATAATTCTAACCGGAAGCAAGGGCATCGGAAAAACGACAATTGCAAAAGAGCTTTTGCGGCGCGACGACCGCACGCCCACAGGCTTTTTCACGCGCTTTGACGGCTCGCGCGAGCGCGACAACCGAAAGCTTTTTATGATAAACGCCCAAACCGGCGAGTGTCAGGAGCTTGTAAAATGGCACGAAAATGTGCCAATCGTGGATATAAGCGCGTTTGATGAGTTTGGTGGGGGCTGCATTAAAAGTCCTTCTGCCTTGACTATTATGGACGAGCTGGGGCATCTTGAGGCTCACGCTCTGGAGTTTAAGCGGTGTGTGAGCGAAGCTTTTGAAAGGGAAGGCGATATCATCGCCGTTGCCGCGGAAAACGCGGCTGACTGGGTGATGGCGCTGATGAAAATGGAGAATGTCTTTTGCTTTGAAGTGACCGAGCAAAACCGCAACGCGCTTCTCGAGGAAATTTTGCGCCGGAAAAAAGATTTCAACTGCGCAGACTGAATATAGCACACTACAAACCCACCCCCGGTGCAAATTTGCACCGGGGTAATTTTACTTTAAAAGTAAGTTTTCTGCCACAAGTGGATTTCATAGTTGACTTTATACACCGCTGCATGATACTATATACAATAGTAATATTTGGCGCAGTGACGATTTGTGGGCACTATATCTTGTGACCTCGAAAATGGCGCATAAAGTCAGATTTAGTCACCACAACAAAGGCAAACAATTTAATAAAAACAACATTTTTACAGTTTTCAAGCCGCTTGGCTCTAAAGGTTTTAAGAAAACCCATGAGCAATCGGCCGAAGCTTTTTACAGCTTCCGGGGTCAAAATCGGAAACGGATTGACCTTCCATGCTTGAGAAGAAAACCAAGAAATTATGCGCGTAAAGCAGCACCCCCTGCGGTGTTTTTGCGCCTGTGCGCATTTTCAAGTATGGCAGATTATTTTGTGAAAAATAATCTGTTTTTGTTTTTAAAAAAACGTTGAAAAAGCGGTGCTGTGTATCGCATTTCAAATAAAAAAATTATGCTTCGAAGCTTGCAGACCTAAAGTTTTTTCCAAGGCTGCAAGCCGACGAGCCGCACAAAGCGGCTCTCAGGGTATGGTCGGAAACAGCCATGCTTCCCGAATTTGGAAAGAAGATAGATAAAAATCTCTATCTTAAAAATCGAAGCAAACAGGAGGGAGAGTGGTTTTCAAGCTTTGTGTGCCTTAAAAGGCGCGGCATTTGATTAAAAAAACCTACTAAAACGAAGAAAAGATAGGAGATTTACAAAACATGAAGATTTACACCAAAAAAGCATTTTCGCTTTTGATGTCGCTTGCGATGATTATAAGCCTTTTCTCAGGGCTTATGATTACGGCAAGCGCTGCCCCTGTGACCACGGCGTCAATAATCGTGGAGGATTCCTCAGGCGAGACAATAACCATCGCAAGCTGGACATATGACAGCGCGAACGATACATATATCGACGATGCCACAAATGCCGAGCTTTCTATAGTCAAGGACTTTACAGACCCGGCAAACCTTGTCGGCACGGTGAACGGCACTGCATATGACTTTACCGACATCGGCGCGCTGGCTTACACCGGCGCAGACAAAAAGCCGGACCCACGCCGCATTGCAGTTACATTAAAGGGTATTATCGTGGATGATATTTACACATATGCGGAAAATATTCTTGGCGTTACAGATGTCCTAAAAGGCACGACCACAATGTTTTTTCGCGGCATCGATAACGCTGTCACCAACACTTACACATATGACAACTATTGGGGTGCGACAAAATATTATTATCCAGCTTGGTATGCTACAGGCAACGGAAGCGGAGGAATAGTAAGCACAGAGCTTCAGGCAGGTGGAAGGGTTGTTCCAAGCACACTTGCAATTATCGGATATAATGATAGCGCGTCGACAGGCAAAACTGTAGATAATCTAATAAGTGAAGCAGATTCCGCTAGGGCGCTTCGCGCAATGCAGGGACAGCAAGAGGGCGGAGCAAGCAACAATGCGGACGCTAATCTTGGATTTAACAGTGTTTCATATGTAAACACAATCTATTTCACCCTGGACGACACATTCGCAAACCTTGGAATTGACACATCTGCATACTACACATATTACATCAGCAATCAGGCAGACCTCGAAGCTCTTGCAACACGCGTTAACGGCGGCGAAGACTGCGCCGGGGAAACTTATGTTCTGACCGGCGACATCGCCCTTTCCGGCGAATGGACGCCGATTGGCGATGCAACAAACGCCTTTGCCGGAACATTTGACGGCGCGGGCTATGAAATAAGCGGACTTTCCATCACAAACGCTACAGGCGGATATAAAGGACTTTTCGGAAACAACAGCGGAACCGTTAAAGACTTTAACATCTCCGGCAGCATCGGAAGCTCTGGCACTCCGCTCGCAGTCACCGGCGACAATGTTGGCGGTGCAGTTGGCTATAACGACGGCACAGTTTCTGGCATTATCGGAAATGTTGAAATTTTTGTCCTCTCGTCCTTTTATGCAATTGGCGGCATTGTCGGACAGAATGACGGCACAATCAGCGAATGCGGAAACGAAGCGAATGTTACAGGCACAAACTGTGTCGGCGGCATCACCGGGCGCAACTATGGCACGGTTGACCTTTGCTACAACACCGGAAACATTACCGGAAACGGCGGTGGCAAGGACAGCATAGGCGGCATAGTGGGTCGCGGAGGAGATAACAACACCCCAACCGTAACAAGCTATCTCACCAACTGCTATAACACCGGAACCATCAGCAATCCCGGCGGACGCTGGCATGGCGGAATTGTCGGATTTGCAAACACATTGACAACGGTTACAAACTGCTATAACACTGGAGCGATTGTCAGCGGACATAGCTGGAACTGGAATCCGATTATAGGTCATGTGGACAATGCTTTTAGCACCGTTCACAGCAACTACACTCTTGACACTGTGAACGTAGGCGACACAACCGCCTCCACAATGCCTTTGACAGTTGGAACCAAAAAAACCGAAGCCGAGATGCAGGACGAGGCTTTTGTAACGCTCATTAACAATGGCGGCGACGCGTTCTCCTTTGTAAGCGGCGGAAACTATCCCGTGCTTACATGGCAGATTGAGGTTGAGCTTGTTGATGTTACAGCAGATTACACAGGCAAGGTTATATATCCGCAGGGCGGCACAGTCAGCGAAGCGGCGCTTTCTGTAACCGCGGAATATAACACAGGCGACGAAACTCTCGCAAGCGGCGAATACACCCTTACCTACGACTTTTCTGTGCTTGGCGATGCCACTGTCACCGTGTCCTATGATGGATTTTCGGACACATTTGACGTTCTCGTCGTGGATGCCGCATGGTATGGCACTTCTATGGAAATTGGCACAGCTTCCGAGCTTACAGCCTTTGCCGCAATCGTAAACGGCACTATTGAAGGCATCGCGCAGGATGATTTTAGCGGCAAAACCGTCACACTCTCGGGAGATATCGCCCTTGAAACTGACGGCGCGTTTACAAAAACCGCAGCAGTTTTTGGAACCACATCCCATAGAACGAATTCGTACCATTACGCAATCAATGCAGGCGCAAACATTTGGACACCGATTGGAACAGGCTCTCGCGCTGCGTCAGGGCACAACAATATTACAAACGCCCAATATTTTGCGGGAACCTTTGACGGCGCCGGATACACCGTAAGCGGCGTTTACACAGATGGCAGCCAGGCTGTGCAGGGACTTTTTGGCTGCGTTTCGGGCACAATCAAGAACCTCACAGTGGACGGCTGTGTTGTCGGGCATTCTATAGTCGGCGGCGTTGCCGCATATTTGGACGGCGGCACAATTGAAAACTGCACAAACAACGCGGCAGTTTATGCAAACGGCGGCACAACACCCGATGGCGGAGTGGAAAATGGCACAAGCCGCGCAGGCGCAGTTGGCGGCATTGTAGGACGTGCAGGCGGCAATGGCTTTGAAATTTCCGGTTGTATAAACAATGGCGACATAACCTGCACAAACACAAACCAAGGCGGTCGCACCGGTGGCATTGTCGGCGTTATCGACCTAGCCACAGACACAGGAACAATTACAAACTGCAAAAACCACGGAGAGATTGATTCTTATCAATATTCAGGCGGCATCGTTGGACTTAACAATGCGACAAACGCGCCCATTGATAGCTGCTTTAACACAGGCAAAGTAATCGGTCATGTGGGAACCGTGTATGTTGGCGGAATTGTGGCGATGTCTGCTTCTGATATAAGCAATTGCTATAATACCGGAACATTTGCCGTACATATTGATGGCACAAGCGGAAACAAGCCCACTCGCATCGGCGGAATCGTTGGCAGCTTTAGCGGAAGCGCAATCACAAATTGCTATAACACCGGCACCGGCGAGTTTTCGGCAGCGTCCGGCGCACTTGCTCCGGGCAGCATTGGCGGCATCTGCGGAACCGGATATGGCAGCGCCGCAGCGAACAAAATGATAAACTGCTACACCCTTGAAAACACAGAATATGAAAACACTGACGCTTTTCTCACAATTGTGACAGACTCCGAGCTAAAGAGCGCGGAGATTGCAGAAGACCTTGGCACGGAGTTTATCCTAAACTGCGGCGGCTATCCTCTTCTTGCATGGCAGGTCGACGAGGCAAACACCACCCACACCAATGATGCAG
>JGI994J12354_10002326_pt1 | contig 18646 bp, 11 predicted proteins | sample IntmicLarv3ML3BL_FD_12354 | JGI IMG/M metagenome (IMG submission 12354)
GTCACCGTTAGCATCACAACCCCAAAAGCGCTGACAGCAGAGCAAAAAGCGCTTTTGCGAGCCTTTGGCGATGCTATGGGCGAGGCACCCGACATGGACGACACCAAAGGCAGCTTTTTCGACAAGCGACGAAAGAAAAAATAAAAAACCAAGCGCCGCAGACCGCTGCGGCGCTTTTAGTTTTTATCGGGTTTGACTAAATGCGCCGAATGTACTATAATGTCTGTTGCGCAGATTTGGCTTTGTTCCGCGCTATATGTAAGGCTTTGCTAAATTTATGCGCTTTATGAGAAATAACACTTTTGAATCTCTTCGGAGGAAAATATGAAATTTAATAAATTGAATAAAAAAACTAAGCTTGCGCTTTTGGGCGGCGGAGTTGCGCTTGTGATTATCATCATATTCTCAATCAGCCTTTCTGCTTGCAACAGCAGCAAATATGACAGACATTTTAACGCCGCACAGGCGGATTATCTTGCACAAAACTATGAAAGCGCAATTTCAAACCTTGAAAAAGCGCTCGATATCAAGGTCACCGCGGAATGCTACAAGCTTTATGCGGACATTTATGTGGCGCAGGGCAATCTTGACATGGCAATAAACGTGCTGCTTCTCGGATATTCAAGAACCGGCGACGATTCGCTTCAAATTTACTGCGAAACCCTTAAACGCGAAAAAGCAAGCCAGAGCAGCAGCGGCGAAACCGTTTTCATCGGGCAGCATGAGGTTGAGCGCTCTGCCACAAATCTCGTGCTTACAGACTCCGGCTTGACGGACGAGGACATTGTCGCGCTCGCGGATCTTACAGATCTTGAAAACCTCAGCCTTTCCGGCAACCGCATCACGGATTTAAGCCCTCTCGCTTCGCTTACAAAGCTTCACTCGCTTCAGCTTTCAAACAATTCTATCACGGACATTTCCGCGCTCTCCGCGCTGTCAAACCTTAGAACACTTTATCTCGACGGAAACGAAATTTCCGATTTTTCTCCACTTTATTCCCTTAAAAGCCTCCGCACGCTCAGCATCCGAAGCATCGACATCACCCAGTCGCAGCTTGAGGCGCTTGAGAAAAATTTGATTTCATGCAGAATTTACACAAGCGATGTTTCCGATGATGTGGTCGAGCTTACACTCGGCGGCGTGACGTTTATGTCGGATGTGACAGAGCTTGATTTAAGTGCGCTTAGGCTTACGGACATCTCCGTGCTGGCACAGTGCACCAACCTTCAAAAGCTTGATTTGCGAAATAATTCCATAATCGACATTTCGCCTCTTATGGAGCTTCAGGAGCTTGAGTGGCTTTGTCTTTGGAGCAACAAGGTTGAAGACCTTAGGCCTTTAATGTCGCTTCCAAACCTTCGGCATCTTGACGCAGATGCCAACAACATCACCGACATTTCTCCCTTAGGGCACATTTCAAGCCTTGAGGAGGTTTGGTTAAGCTATAACAACATTTCAAGCATCTCGCCGCTACGGCGCCTTCCAAACCTTCTGCGCCTTGGTCTTAAAGGCACCGGGCTTGAGGACTCTGACCTTGAAATTCTTATGAACATCACAACGCTTAAAGAGCTTGCGATTGATGACAACGAGGGGCTTTCCAAAAAACAGTTTGAGCTTCTCAAGGCTGCTCTGAAGAATTGCGCCATCACCCACTCTGAGCTTATTTCTTCTATAAAAATCGGCTCCACCGAATATATGTCGGACGAAACGGAAATTTCGGCCAGCGCCGTGGGGCTTTCCTCGCTCGCCGGTTTGGAGGATTTTACGAAGCTCAAAACTTTAATTTTGGCTTCAAACTCCATTTCGGATCTTCGTCCGCTTTCCGACTTGCGCGAGCTTGAGGTTTTGGATTTGTACAGAAATAACGTTCGCGACCTCTCTCCCCTTTCCGGGCACACAAAGCTCCGCAGTCTTAACCTCTCCGGAAACTCTATAAGCGACATTTCCCCCCTCTCCGGCTGCACGGGATTAACAGACCTTCAGCTCAGCTTTAACAGCATCAGCAGCATCTCGGCACTTGCCTCTCTCTCCTCGCTTCGCGAGCTTAATCTTGATTCTAACTCGGTTTCTGATGTGAGTGCCCTGTCTGGGCTATCAAGCCTTACCTCGCTCAATCTTGACAACAACAATGTTCAGGATTTGACCGTTCTCTACGCGCTTTCCAATCTGCAAACGCTCTATATTCGTGGAAATGGCGCGCTTTCTGCCGGCGACATTATTTTGCTTCAAGCCGCTCTTCCAAACTGCACCATCATCACCGACATAAACCTCACGGCATACAGCCCCGAGGCAGCAGAACAAGAGGATGCCACGCCTGCGGCTTAATAGCTATACAAAAATAACGGAGAAGATTTGTCGAAAATCTTCTCCGTTATTTTTATTTTAGCATAATCGGCTTCCAAATTCAAGAGCAACATTTTTGTTCAGGATTTTTGATTAAAACGCTTCATTTTTTGTGCATAATGCTGTATAATGTAGACAGAGCAAAACCCATACTGTATCAGAAGGAGTGGCTAACTATGAAATTTAACTTCATCGAAAAAAAGATAAGCGTTGACGGCGAGGTGAAAAGCTACGCTGAAAAGAAGGTCGGAAAGCTTGATAAATATTTCAAAGCCGAAAGCGACGCAACAATCACCTTCAGCACCGAGCGCGGTCGTTGCCGTGCCGAGGTCACACTAAGCAACAACGGCATGTTTTATCGCGTTAGCGAGCTTACCGGCGACATGTTTGCCTCTATTGATTCTGCCTGCGCCACGATAGAGCGGCAAATTCGCAAAAACAAAACCCGGCTTGAAAAGCGCCTGCGCGAGGGTGCCTTTGAGCGCGAGCCGCTTCCCGAATATCTGTCGGCAGACGATGGCGATTTTGACAATTTTAACATCGTCAGAACCAAGCGGTTCTCCCTTAAACCAATGACCCCGGAGGAAGCTATCCTGCAAATGAATTTGTTGGAGCATGAATTTTTCGCTTTTCTAAACCATAGCGATGATGACAGCTTTTCCGTTGTATATAAACGCAAGCACGGTGATTATGGCATAATATCCTCGACAGATGCCTGAAAGACAGTTTAATAAAGGGACGCTTCCGAAATGGAAGCGTCCCTTTGCTGAGCCTTCTGTATTTTTTCATGTAGCCTCATTTCAGGCGCTTTGCGCAGACAACTCGCAGTCTGCATGGCAGTGTTCACGGGCTTTCTGTCGCAGCGCCGGTATAGGAGGCTTTGCGGCTTTTAATTTTCCTCTGCCACAGCTTCGGCGCAGCGCAGACCATCCACCGCTGCGCTGATTATTCCGCCGGCATAGCCTGCGCCCTCGCCGCAGGGGAAAAGTCCCGAAACGGCGCTTTGAAAGCCGTCTCCGCGCAAAATTCGCACGGGAGAAGACGAGCGCGTTTCCGGCGCGGACATAACAGCGCCGGGGTCGGCAAAAAACGAAGCCTTCGCGGCAAGCAGCGGCAGCGCCGCCGCCAGATTGTCTGTTATCTTCTTCGGCAGCACCTCGCGCAGGTCGCACCAATGAACGCCGGGTTTGTAGCTTGGCGAAACGCCCTGCTCCTTACCCCCATTTTGTCCGGCAAGAAAATCTCCCACCGTCTGCGCCGGAGCAAGATAAGCCCCGGAGAGGTCAAAGGCGCGCTTTTCTATCTCACGCTGGAAATACATGCCGGAAAGGGCGTCCTCCCCCGGAAAATTCTCCGGCAGGACGGGCACCAAAAGGGCTGAATTTACATTCTCGCCGTCGCGGCGCGAATAGCTCATGCCGTTTGTCACAACGCCGCCGACCTCACTTGCCGCAGCAACGACAAGACCGCCAGGGCACACGCAGAAGGTGTAGGCACGGCTGCCATCCGGCAGGGTACAGCTTAGCTTATAGTCAGCAGGCGGAAGGGCTTTATACGCCGCGCCATACTGCGCAAGCGACACCGCTTCCTGCTTGTGCTCTATGCGAACGCCTATGGAAAACGGCTTTCTCTCCATCGGAATTTTGCATTCCTTCAGCATTTCAAAGGTGTCCCTTGCCGAATGCCCGAGGGCTAAAATCAGCTTGTCGCAGGCGAGGGCATAGCTTCCGCTGTCGTCTTCTATCATTATTTCGCGAAGCGCTCCGCCTTCCACCTTGATTGACACAAGCTTTGAAGAAAAGCGCAGCTCGCCGCCGAGGGAAATTATCCGCTCGCGCAGGTTTTTGACTATTTTTTCGAGCACATCCGTTCCAACGTGGGGCTTTGCGTCGTATGTCACGCACTCGGGCGCGCCAAAGGCATGGAACATTTTCAGCACCCAGTCTATTCGCACATCGTGTGTTCCGGTATTTAATTTTCCATCTGAAAAGGTGCCGGCTCCGCCTTCGCCGAACTGAACGTTGCTCTTTTCAGAAAGCTCACCCGTTTTCCAAAAATGGTCAACCCTTTCCCGACGCTTTTCCACAGCTTCGCCGCGCTCTATAACAATCGGTCGAAGTCCTGCCATTGAAAGGCGAAGCGCCGCAAACATTCCCGCCGGTCCAAAGCCCACGACAACGGGGCGGTTTTCCTGCTGCGCTGCCGCCGGAACGGTATATTCAAACGGGGTGTAGGCAAAGGCATTTTTGCATTTGCAGGCTTTTAGAACCCTCTCCTCGTTTTTCACAGAGCATGCCACAGTGTATATGTGTCTGATGTCGCTTTTTTTCCGCGCGTCCAGAGACTTTTTTATTATCTTAAAGTCGCGCAGCTCGCCCTCGCCCAACTTTAGCATGCGCGTTGCCATGGCTTTCAGCTTTCGCTCACGCTCGCCCACAGGCACGCTTATATTTCTTATTCCTATCATAAAATCCTCCCGGCAAGATGACCGCTTGACCACGCCCATTGTAGGTTATAGCCGCCGCAATCTCCGTCTATATCAAGTGTTTCGCCGCAGGCATAGAGATTTTTCACCAGGCGGCTTTGCATGGTTTTGGGGTTAAACTCGCTTGTTTTTATTCCGCCTGCGGCAACCTGCGCGGCTTCAAAGCCGGATACGCCGGTTATCTCAAGAGAAAATGCCTTGCAAATTTTGCAAAGGCGTGAAATTTCGTCCGGCGAGAGCTCCTCACAAGGCACCTGTGCGCCGATTCCGGCAGCTTTGCAAAGCATCTGACCGAGCTTTGAGTGAACCGAGCCTGTGAGAACTCTGTTTGCCGGATGCTGCACCATGTTTTGGCGCTGCATTTTCAAATATTCCAGAAGCTGCGCATCGCTGTGGCTTGGGAAAAAATCAAGCACAACCTCACTTCCGCCCTGCGCAGAGACAAAGCGCGACACTTCAAAAATCGCCGTGCCGGACACCCCCGTGTCTGTGAAAAGCACCTCGCCTTGGTTTTCCGTGATTGTTTTTCCGCTTTTTTTAATTGTGACATGCGCTACAGCTTTTATGCCCTTGAGCGCTCTTGGATATTCCGGCGCGGTTTTAAGCTGCGTCAGCGCGGGGTAGAGCTTTGTGCAGCTATGGCCGAAGCTTTTTAGCAAATCGTAGCCATCTCTCACGCCGCCGAGCTTTTCGGAGGCAAGCGAGCCGCAGGCGACGATGAGCTTATCCGCGAAAATCGCGCCTCCGGCATGGGTTATTTTTAGCCCATTGCCGTTTTTGGAAGCGGCTACAGCCGCGCAGTCTGTGAGTATTTTCACGCCGCGCGCTTCCATCGCAAAGCGCAGGGCGTCCAAAACGCTGGTTGCCCGTCCGCTCATCGGGAAAACTCTGCCGCCGTATTCGGTCACCGTTAAAAGTCCGAGAGAGGCGAAAAAATCGAGGGTCGCTTCCGGTGAAAATGCTGCAAGCGCGAGCTGGGCAAAAGCTGGGTCCTGTCCGTGATAGCTTTGCGCTGTGCCGGATAGGTTGCTCAAATTGCAGCGCCCGTTTCCCGTTGCGGCAAGCTTTCTGCCAAGGCGCGGCTGGCGCTCGATTATTGTGACTTTATTTTCTTTGCTCTCGCTCGCGGACAGGGCTGCCATCATGCCCGAGGCACCGCCGCCGATGATTAAAACCTCTGTCACACCGCTTCTCCTCTCGCTGATAAAAGCTCGTCTGCAAGCTGCGCAAACTGCTCTATGCTAAGCGCTTCGCCGCGCACGGTTTCGGGCAGAGCCAGCTTTTTTATGGCGCTTAAAATTTGCTCCTTTGAAAAGCCCGGCAGAGCGTGCGAAAGGGCATTTGCAAGGGTTTTTCGCCGCTGGTTAAACGCCGCGCGCACAAGGGTCATCATGAGCGCTTCGTCCTTCACAGCGCTTGGCGGATTTTGCCTGCGCTCCAGCCGGATGACGGAGGAGTGCACCTTTGGCGCCGGAATGAAGCAGTCAGGCGAAACATCAAAGAGCATTTTTGCCGTCATGTGCCACTGGACGAAAACTGAAAATGCACTATAATCTTTTGATGCCGACGTGGCGCAAATGCGCCGCGCCACCTCGCGCTGAATCATCACCGTTACGCTCTCAAACGCCTTGCAATCTATGAGCGCGGTCAAAATCGGCGAGGTGATGTTATATGGAAGGTTTGCGCACACGACAAGCCGCTTGCAGCCTTCAAAATGCTCCGACACCAATTCACTCAGGTTTATTTTCAGGGCATCAGCAAAGATTATTTCTGAATTTTCAAGCCCCGAAAGCGTTTCGGCAAGAACCGGATTTAGGGCGCTGTCAAGCTCAATGCTGACCACCTTTTTCGCGCCGCCTGCAAGCTCTGCTGTCAGGCAGCCAATTCCCGGACCAATCTCCAGAACGCCTGTTTCGCGTGTGATTTTCGCCTCCTCGGCGATTTGCTCTATAACCCATGAGCGGCACAGAAAATTTTGTCCCATCGACTTTGAAAAACGAAAGCCATGACGTGACAAAAGTTCTTTTATCTGGTTTATGTCGGTAAGCTCCATCTGCATCCTCCGGTTTTTTTATATCAGTTTTTCAAACGCCTGTCGGCGTGGGTCGTGACCCGGTTCGGTTTTTATCTCTATATTTCCGCAATATTTATAGCCGCTTGCTTTGAAAAGGGCTGCCATTGCTTTGTTTTTTTTGTGCGTGTCGCCGCGAAGGACGTGGGCGCCCATTGCCTTTGCCGTCTTTTCCGCAAAGTCCATAGCATGGCGCGAGACTTCCGAGCCGCGAAGAGCAGATGACACGGCAAGGCGGTGAAGGCTTAAATATTCATCCTCGCCGCTGCGCCATTTTCCGTCCGTCAGGCTGTCATAATTTTCGTCTTTTTGTGACATGAGGGCAAAAAACGCGGCAATGTCCTCGCCGTGGGTTAGGACATAAAGCTCTCCCCTTTGGATATCCTTCAAGAAGCTTTCTTCGTTTGGATAGTCTCCCTGCCACTGGTCTATACGGTTTTTGCGAAGATAGGTGCTTGCTTCGCCGCGAATTTTCATGATGTTCGGCAAATCAGCCGCCAGAGCCTTTCGCACTGCCACAGGCTTTGTAATTTTCGGGCGACGCTCATCCCTTTCAATTTCGGCAAGAAGCGCGGCGTCCCTTTCCGATAGCTCCAGCTTTTCAAACATGTCCGGACGCTTGCTTCTCGTTCGCAAAATTGCCATTTTGCGCCGCCAATGCTCGATTTCGGCGTGGTTTCCGCCTTTTAGGACCTCGGGGACGCTTCTCCCCTGCCAAACTTCGGGGCGAGTATACTGCGGATATTCCAAAAGCCCGTCCCAATGGCTCTCGCCTGTGTAGCACTCCTCGCTGGAGAGAACGTCAGGTACCATTCTGCACACGCTGTCGCAAACTGCCATGGCGGCAATTTCGCCGCCTGTCAGCACAAAATCGCCGATTGAAATTTCCTCGTCAATACATTCTTCGATAAAGCGCTCGTCGACGCCTTCATAATGACCGCAGATTAAAACGAGGTGGTTATAGTCCCTCACAAGCTCGCGCGCGCGCTGCTGGTTGAAGGTTTTTCCCTGGGGGCTCATGTAGATAACGCGGCTTTTTTTGTCCGCCGCGGCTTTTTTAACCGCTTCAAGGCAGGACTTTAGCGGCTGCGCCATCATAACGCAGCCACAGCCGCCGCCATAGGGATAATCGTCCACCTGGCGCTGCTTGTTTTCGGTGTAGTCACGGATTTGAACGCAGCTTATGTCCAAAAGCCCTTTTGCTGAGGCTCTGCCTAAAATGCTCTCATGGAGCATTTCGTTCATCCTGTCCGGGAAAAGGGTCATAATGTCAACTTTCATCTTTGTGCGCAGTCCTTTCGGGATTTATCTCCGGAATTCACATTCCTTCGATTAGGTGAACTGTGATAATGCCAGCTTCGAGGTCTACATTCTTTATAAATTCCGCAACCGCAGGAATTAAAATCTCTCGCGCACCCTTTACAACATAGACATTTCCGGCAGGAAGGTCTAAAACTTCGCTAAGCTCGCCAAGAGGCTGACCTTCCTCGGTCAAAACTTTCGCGCCGATTAAATCGCTTATGAAAAAATGCCCCTTGGGGAGCTTTGCATCGACTCTGTCTATGCAGACGATTTTGTTTTTCAGGCGCATTGCGTCGTTTATGCTCTCAACACCTTCAAGCAGGGCGATAACGCAGCCTTTATGCACGCGCGCAGACAAAACCTTTACCGGCATCTCGTCAATATAGAGCGTTTTGAAGGCGCACAAAAATTCGGCGCTGTCTGCCCACGGAAGGATTTTTACCTCGCCTTTAATTGCGTGGGTGTTTACGACCTGTCCGGCTTCCAAAAAATTTTTTTTCATCAAAATTTCATCTCCCATCGGCTCATTTAATCTATTAATAAAACCAATTGCTTTTAATTTTCATTTTTATGATTTTTACTGATAAAGGGTCGCCCAAAACGGCGACCCTTTATCAAAAGGCATGCGATTGTCCAAATTGACCCTGCTCGGGCTAAAACCCTTGCAGTGTCAATGGACTTGCTCAACTTTTTTAGTCGATTATCTCGACGGAAACTCTTTTGCCTTTTCGCTGGGCAACAGCTTTCATCAGGATGCGGATTTCTTTTACAATCCTGCCCTGACGGCCGATGACCTTGCCCATATCGCCGTCTGCCACGCGCACTTCAAATACGGTTTCTGAGGCGGTTTCGCGCTCGGTCACAGATACCTCATCGGGATTATCGACAAGGTTCTGCACGATGTAGGTCAGCAGTTCTTTCATTTTTGGCGTTCTCCTTATGCCTCTGCTTTCTTAAGCAGGGCTTTGACGGTATCGGTGGGCTGTGCGCCGTTTGAAATCCAATACTTAGCACGCTCAAGGTCAACCTTAATCTCTGAGGGGTCTGTCAGGGGGTTGTAGGTTCCGATTTCCTCGATAAAGCGTCCATCGCGAGGGAAGCGAGAATCTGCCACCACGATGCGGTAGTAGGGGTTTTTCTTTGCGCCCATTCTACGAAGTCTGATTTTGACCATGTATATTCACCTCCATACATTTTAAAACTCAATATGCAAACGCCCTCTCGGGCGGTTACAGTCTTTTTAAATCGACTGGATTTTGCTTTGTTTTTTTATAGGCAGCGCGGTTTTGATTTTGCTGTGGTAGGTTTACGAGTCTTTTTGGTTAGTGCGCCGGGCTTTTGTGGGACATTTGCTTTTTCGGTTTTTTTAGAAGCCGAAGCCGCTGAAGCCTCCGCCGCCCATGCGCTGCATTCGCTTCATCTTTTTGCCGCCCATGCTGTTTGCTTGCTTCATCATCTTTTGCATCGCTTCAAACTGCTTTAGAAGGCGGTTTATGTCTGAGGCGGCAGTGCCGCTTCCGGCGGCGATACGTTTTTTGCGGCTGGAGCCAATCATTCCCGGGTTTTCTCGCTCCTTCGGGGTCATGGAAAGGATTATCGCTTCGGTTTTTGCCATTGCGCGCTCGTCTACCGATGCGCCAGAGAGGGCTTTGGCATCCACGCCGGGCATCATGCCGAGGATGTCCTGCATCGAGCCCATGCTTTTTATCTGGACAAGCTGGTCGTAAAAATCGGCAAGGGTGAACTTGCCCTCGCGCAGGCGTTCTTCAAGCTCCTTGGCTTTTTTTTCGTCCATGCTTTGCTCGGCTTTTTCGATGAGGGTCAAAACATCGCCCATGCCAAGGATGCGGCTTGCCATGCGGTCGGGGTGGAAAACCTCGATTTGGTTTAGCTTTTCGCCGGTTCCGGCGAATTTTATCGGCTTTCCGGTTACGGCTTTTATTGAAAGCGCAGCGCCGCCGCGAGCGTCGCCGTCGAGCTTTGTTAGCGTGATTCCTGTTATGTCGAGCGCATCGTCAAAGGCTTTTGCGGTTGTTACGGAGTCCTGCCCAATCATCGCATCTATCACGAGCATGATTTCTGCCGGGTTTACGGCAGATTTGATGGCTTTAAGCTCGTCCATGAGCGCTTCGTCGATGTGGAGCCGTCCGGCAGTGTCGAGAAACACGAGGTCGTTGCCATTTTTCTTTGCATGGGCAACGCCGGCTTTGGCAATTTCCACAGGGTCGCCCTGACCCATTTGAAAAACGGGAATTTCAAGCTGGGCACCAACGGTTTCAAGTTGCTTTATCGCAGCTGGGCGATAAACATCGCAAGCGACAAGAAGTGGGCGCTTGCCCTGTTTTTTAATCAGCCCGGCGAGCTTTGCACCGTTTGTGGTTTTTCCCGCGCCCTGAAGACCGACGAGCATGACAACGCTCGGGCTTTGACCGGATATGTTGAGCTTTTCGCTTTCGCTGCCCATGAGGGCGCAAAGCTCGTCGTTTACGATTTTCACGACCATCTGCGCCGGTGAAAGGCTCTCTAAAACGTTCTCGCCGATGGCTTTTTCGGTTACTTTTTTTACGAAGTCTTTTACAACCTTGTAGCTGACATCCGCCTCCAAAAGGGCAAGGCGAACCTCGCGCATGGCTTCTTTAATGTCTTCCTCGGTGAGGCGACCCTTGCCGCGCAGCTTCTTAAAGGCAGAATTAAGTTTTTCCGAAAGTGATTCAAAAGCCATGCCCTACCTCCTAAAAGCTTTCAAAAGCAAATTGTTGTTTGGTGGGACAAAAATGCCCCACTGTTTATGATGGGGCATTTTTGCCCTATCGTTTTAATCCTCCAGCTCTCCGGCAAGCGCTGCAGCCTTTTCGCAAAGCTTCTTTTCCTTGCCATCGGTACTTTGGGAAATTTCTAAAAGAAGCGCTTTTAGCGCTTCGAGTTTTTCTTTTTGCCGCTCTCTTCGGGATATAAGACCAATTTTGTCCTCGGCGTTTTGCATGAGCTGCTCGGCGCGGCGGATGATGTCCCACACGGCTTGGCGCGACACTTCGTTTTGCTCGGCAATTTCGTGGAGCGAGAGGTCTTCGTTATAGTGAAGGTCGAAATAGTCGCGCTGCTTTTTTGTTAGAAGCTCGCCATAAAAATCGAAAAGCATTGCGCGCTTTAGGGTGTCGTCCATCATAAAGCCCTCGTCTTTCGCTGTCAAAGTTTTTCACTTGACACCTTGAAGATTATAATCCCCATTTCCACTGCTGTCAAGTATTTTTCTTTAACAGCGGTATTTTTTTATTTTATCGTTTTTCATTTGCGTCATTCGTGAATATTTGGGAATTTTTTCGGGGAAGCTTATTTGGATAACGAATTAACAGCAAAGCGAGGACTTTTTTATGACAAACAAGGCAAACGGCGTTTATATAGAAGCTTCAAAACTTTCGGCTTATGGCGAGAGCACCGCAAGGCTCCTTGCACCCGACAGCACCGAAAGTTCGGCAAAAATTTCGGCAGATGTCCGCCGCGCGCTTCGCGGCATTTTGAGCAGCCATGACGCGCTAAAGCTTAAATGGCAGGACCAAGTGGGCGCACCGGGCGCTGTGCACTGGCTTTTGGACAACCACTATCTCGCGCGCCGCGAGGGTCTCTCCGCGGCGCAGGCGCTCTCCGACGGCACACCGCTTCGCTTTTCTAAGGGCGAGTGCGTTTTGCTCTCGCTGTGCACGGCATTTTTGCGCAGCGGCGAGTGCGAGCTTAGCATACAGCGGCTTGAGGCTTTTCTCCAGGGCTTTCAAAAGCTTATCATTTTAAGCCGCGCGGAGCTTTCCCTTTTAATAACCGCCCTTCGCGCCGCGCTTGTGCTGGAGCTTGATAGAGCCTGCAAGGCTCTTTCCGGGAGCAAGCCGACAGACGGGATAGAGCGCACCTTTTCTCACATTTTTTCCTCGCTTCGTTTTCTCGGCACGGCGGATTTGACCTCGCTTCTTGAAAACGCCGATTATATCGAGCAAACTCTGCGGCGCGACCCCTCCGGAGTTTATCCCCTTATGGACGAGGAAACGCGTGGACATTATCGCCGGCGCGTTGAGGACATCGCAAAACGGCGTGGCGTTTCGGAATTTCGCGTTGCAAAGCGTATTTTGGCGCTGTCAGAGGCAGGCAGTGGGAAGGCTGCCCATGTTGGATATCACCTTTATGTGAAGCCGCTTGGGGGAGCGCGGCGGTTGCCGCGCGGCGGTCTTTACATCTCCGGCGTCTCTCTTTCTACGCTTGTTGTTTCGCTTTTTGTCGGCTTTTGGCTTGAGAGCGTTTGGAGCGCGCTTTTGCTTCTTGTCCCCGTTTCCGAGATTATAAAGAGCGTCACGGATTTTATTATACTGAGGCTTCAAAGTCCGGCGCAGCTTCCAAGGCTGGCGCTGGAGAACGGCACGCCGGACGATGGCAAAGCCCTTTGTGTTATCTCCTCCATTTTGTCGGGCGAGGGGGACGGGCGCGAGCTTGCAAAATCACTCGAGGAGCACAAACTCGCAAACCTTGATGCGGGCAAAAATCTTCTTTTTGCCGTCTTGTCCGATTTTCCGGAATCGAAGGAGGAGGAAATTGAAGGCTCCTGCCTGTGGCTTCAAAACGCAAAAAATGCCATAGACGAGCTTAACAAAGCCTATGGCGGCGGCTTTTTTCTCTTTACGCGCGCTCGCTGCAAATCTCCCGAGGGGCGGTTTATGGGGCGCGAGCGAAAGCGCGGCGCTATCGAGGATTTGATGCAGTTTTTGCGAGGGGGCAAAACCTCGCTTTATCCCGTTTCCGGCGATGCGCAGCAGCTTTGCGATACGCGATTTTTAATAACCCTTGACAGCGACACACGGCTAAACCCCGGAAGCGCAAGGCAGCTTATCGGAGCTATGCTCCACCCTCTAAACCGTCCGGTCGTTGACGAGAAAAGGCGCATTGTCAAAGCAGGGCACGCGATTATCACGCCGCGCATCTCGGTTGATTTGCCGTCCTCCATCAAAAGCGACTTTGCCCGGGTTTTTGCCGGGCAGGGTGGCACGGACCCTTACTGCGGCGTGTGCGGCAGCGTTTATATGGACCTTTGGGGGCTTGGAGGATATTCCGGCAAGGGAATTATCGACATTGACGCCTATCTCGCCTGCATGCCGGGGCGGATTGCGGAAAACCGCGTTCTGTCCCACGACAGCCTCGAGGGCGCATATCTAAGCGGCACCGAGCTGTCCGACAGCTTTCCAAGCGGTGCGCTGAGCTTTTATAAGCGACTTCACCGATGGGTTCGCGGCGACTGGCAAAATTTGCCTTGGCTCTTTTCGCGCGGACGGGAGCTTTGCGACATTGAACGGTGGAAAATTTTTGACGGGGCGCGGCGAAGCCTTTTCCCCATTTCCGCTTTTTTCAGCATTTTTCTATGCTTTTTCATACCAACCCCCAGCTTTTTCATCGCAGCGTGGACGGCAATTTTTGCCACGGCGCTTCAGCTTGTTTTAGTTGCTGTTGAAACGCTTTTTCAAAAAAACTCGCAGCGCCGCATCAGATACCACAGCACGCTCTACCACGGCATCGGCGGCGGACTTGTGGGAACTGTTTTGAAGCTGATTTTGCTTCCTATCGAGGCATATTTTTGCCTTGATGCCATTTGCAAGGCGCTTTGGCGAATGATGGTTTCAAAGAAAAATCTCCTGCTTTGGCAAACTGCGCAGCAGTCCGACAGCGCAGGTCGGGGATTTTTGAAATATTTGGCAGCAATGTATCCTGTTTACGCGGTCAGCCTCTTGGCGCTTTTTCTCTCGCCGCTCATCATTGGCAAGGCTGTTTGTTTTATTTGGCTTTTGTCGCCGCTTTGCGCATATGTTTTGAGCATTTCGCACAGAGATTCCGACACGCTCTCCGGCGAGGACGGGGAATTTTTGATTTCCTGCGCCAAAGAAATTTGGGCATATTTCGAGGAGTTCTGCTCGGAGGAAGATAACTTTTTGCCTCCCGATAATTTTCAGAGCAGACCGCCCGTGGGCATTGCCCACCGAACCTCGCCGACGAACATCGGGCTTGCCATTTTGTCCTGTATCGCGGCGATTGACCTTGGCATCGCAGAGCGAGAGAAGGCGCTTTATATAATCTCTCGCTGTCTTGACACCATCGAAAGGCTCCCGAAATGGCACGGGCACCTCTACAACTGGTATGACACGAGAACGCTTGAGCCGCTTCATCCGGCTTATGTTTCAACCGTTGACAGCGGAAATTTTTATGCCTGCCTTGTCGCCGCGCGCGCGGCGCTTTGCGAATATGAGCGCGAGGATTTGGCAGCGCGGTTTTCTGCGATTATGGATAGCATGGATTTTTCACCGCTTTATGACAAATGCCACAAGCTTTTTTATATCGGCATTGATATCGAAAAAAACGAAGCCTCTTCGTCATTTTATGACCTTATGGCAAGCGAGGCGATGCTCTCGGGCTTTATTGCCATTGCAAAGGGCGATGTCCCTCGCGACCACTGGCGAAGGCTCAGCCACGCGCTCATGCAGAAAAACGGCTATCGCGGCATGGCAAGCTGGACAGGCACGATGTTTGAATATCTCATGCCAAGCCTTCTTCTGCCAATCTACCGCGACAGCTTAATCTATGAAAGCGCAAAATTTTGTGTTTATGTCCAAAAGCACCGCACAGCAAAGGAGGGCGCGCCCTGGGGCGCGAGCGAGAGCGCATTTTTCTCGCTCGATGCCGGAATGTGCTATCGCTACAAGGCGCACGGCTGCGGCGCAGCTTCGCTAAAGCGCGGCATGGACGACGAGCTTGTCATCTCGCCATATAGCAGCTTTCTCGCCCTTGCCGTTTCGCCGAAATCGGCTGTCAAAAACCTTAGACGGCTCGAGGCGCTGGGCATGCGCGGACCCTATTGCTTCTGGGAGGCGCTTGATTTCACCAAAAGCCGCCGCACCAAGGGCAAGCCGAGCCATGTGCGCTGCGTGATGAGCCATCACGCCGGAATGAGCATGGTTGCTGCCGCAAACAGGCTGTCCGGCAATGTGTTTCAGCGGCGCTTTATGTCCGATGCGCGCATGTCGGCGCACCGTGGGCTGCTTCAGGAAAAGGTTCCGATTGGCGGCGCCGTTTTGCAGCGGCACAAATCGCAGACGCCGGAAAAACCCGACCGCACCGCCCTTGGCGTTTGGCAGGCATCTCGCGAGGGCATCGACTTTCTAAACCCCAAATGTTGTCTGCTCTCCAATAGCATTTACAGTGTTATGTTAACTGAAATCGGTCACTGCATACCGCAGTGGGGCGCTGTCTCGCCATATGTCAGCCTGCCTGAAAAGCTCGGGCACGACAAGGGCATAAACCTCGCAGCCACCTGCGATGGCGAGATTTTAAGCCTTCTGCCCTGCCCCGGCACTTCCGGCAAATTCAGTACCCATTTTTCAGCGGAGCGCGCAGAATTTTTTGGAAGCTTCGGGAGCTTTCAAAGCAGAGTTTCGGCATTTCTCGCCGCAGACTATGCTGCAGAAATCAGAAAAATCAAGCTTTCTAACAGCTCAGCTACGGAAAAAAGCTTTGGCATCTCTTTAAGCTTTAAGCCGCTGCTTGCCGAAATCGACGATTATGTAAACCACCCTGCCTTTTACGAGCTTGGAATGTCGGCACGTTTGGTGCATGGCGCGCTTTTAATCCGGCGTCTTCCAAGGGGCAAAAATGGCGAAATTTTCATGTGCCTTGCCTGCGACAGACCGCTTGATTTTCACTGCATCGCCGGAGCCGACGCAGGCAGAGCCAGAAAGCGGCAAGAGCTTCGCGAGGCAGCGGTGTGGCTTTGTGGGGAAACAATTTTCTGCGAAGCTTCGCTCTCGCTTGAATCCGGAGCCGACGCTTCGCTCTGCTTTGCGCTTTCCGCAGCCCACAGCGAGGAGGAGGCACTAGATGCCGCGCGGCGAAGCCTTGCGGCAGACGATGCCGACCTTGCAAGCTTTCCGGAAACTGCTGCGACGGTTATCGGCATGGACTGCGAAGATTTTGGAAGCGCTTGGGACATGCTGACAGACCTCGTTTTCCAGAAACCGCCGCGCGGCAAGGATTTTGAGCGAGATAAGCTCTGGCGCTTTGGCATTTCTGGCGACCTGCCCATTGTGTGCGCGGAATTTAAAGATATTGAGCATATCGAACGAGCTCGCGAGCTTATGAACAAGCACCTTTTGATAACGGGCTGCGGCTTGAACTTTGACCTTATTTTCATAACCTTTGACGGCGCAAGCTATCAAAAGCCGCTTAGCACAACACTTTCCGATGCGCTCTGGCGAAGCGGAGGCGAGGCGCTTTTTGCCAGCCCCGGCGGCGTTCACATCATCGAGGACGGCGAGGGCACCGATGCCATAAAAAACGCCGCGGCAAGTGTTATAAGCCTTGGCGCTTCTGAAAAATCCGAGCAGAGGAGCATCGCGCCCATTCGGCTTCTCAAAGCTTCGCTCCCCACGCTCTGCAAGGGTGGCACGCTCAAATACGAATGGGGGCGTGACGGCGAATTTTCCTTTGCGGCGCAAAGGACTCTACCCCTTAAGGCATGGAGCAACATGCTGACAAACGGGCGTTTTTCGTATATTGCTGCCGACTGCGGCATGGGCAACATGTGGTTTTTGAACTCTCGCGAAAACCAAATAAGCCCGTGGCTGTGCCAGCCGCTTGCGACAGACGGAGTCGAATCAATTATGTTAACCCAAGGGGATGAATCGCGTTCACTTTTTGCTGCTGCGGACGATGCGACAAGTCGCGTTTCATACGGCTTTGGTTATGCTGTGTGGGAGCGTGAAATTTTTGGATTAAAGGTAAAAACCACTGCCTTTGTTCCGCCTGACATTGATGCTAGAGTTATGATAATAGAATGCGACAGTCAGCTAGAAAACGCCTTTTTGCATTGGCAGCTCGATTTAGTTATGTCAACTTCGAAAAAAGATGCACGTTACACCATCACCACTTTCCAAGACGGTGTGTTTTCTGCCGCCAACAGCCGCGCAATCGCACAGGCGAAGCCTTTTCACGCGGTTTTTGACCGCGCGCCGGAGCAGTTCACCTGTGAGCGCGACATGGCGCTTTTGGGCACATATGACGGGCACGCCGGAGCTTGCGCAGAGCCTGTTTTTGCCGCAAGGCTTGCGCAGAAAAGCTTTCATGTGCTCGTTTGCGGCTGCGCAGAGCCCGGCGAGCTTCGCTCGCTCTCCACGCTGGACGGCGCGAAAACCGCGCTTTCAGAAACAAAGAAGCTTTGGCAAAAAAAGATGTCTGCGCTCTGGATTTCATGTGATAGCGCCAATTTGTCACGCATCACAAACGGCTGGGCCACTTATCAAACGCTCGCCTGCCGCATTATGGGGCGCGGCAGCATTTATCAAAGCGGCGGCGCTTTCGGTTTTCGCGACCAGCTTCAAGACACGGCAAACCTTATAGAGCTTGACAGCAGCATTTGCCGGGAGCAAATTTTACGCTCGTGTGCGCGGCAATATCTTGAGGGCGATGTTCAGCACTGGTGGCACGAGGGCGAGAGCGAAATTCGCGGCGTTAGAACGCGCTGCTCGGACGACCTTTTGTGGCTTCCCTGGGCGCTTTGCGAATATTCCGAAAAAACCGGTAACCTTTCCCTTTGCGCTACGCTCGCGCCGTTTATCGCCTCCCCTCCGCTTGGCGAGCGAGAGCGAGAGCGTTATGAAAAGGCGCAAATCTCGCAAACGCAAAAAAGTGTTTTTGAGCACTGCGAGCTTGCGCTTTCGCTGGTGCTCGCGCGCGGTGTCGGCTCGCACGGACTGCTTCGCTTTGGAAGCGGCGACTGGAACGACGGCATGGACGCCGTTTTCGGCGAAAGCCAGTGGCTGACTTGGTTTTTCGTCCACACTGCAACGCGCTTTGCGGCGCTTGCCAATCGCTTCTCGCCCGGCAGCGGCGATGGATACAAAAAAGCTGCCGACAGCCTTGCCGCGGCGGCAAACGAAGCTTGGGACGGCCGCTGGTTTTTGCGCGGCTATTTTGAAAACGGCAAACCGCTTGGAAGCGCACAGTGCGCGCAGTGTCGCATAGACTCCATCGCGCAAAGCTTTTCCGTTTTCTGCGAGCAGTCGGACAAAAACAAGGCGGACACGGCGCTCGGAAGCGCGCTCGACCAGCTTTTTGACCGAAAGCGCGGCATTGTGAAGCTTTTTGATCCGCCCTTTCTCAAAAACGAAAATCACCCAGGCTATATCGAGAGCTATGGTCCCGGCTTTCGCGAAAACGGCGGACAATACACCCACGCCGCGCTTTGGCTCTCCATGGCGCTGTTTCGCGCAGGGCGCGCTGACGATGGATACGAGGTTTTGGAGGCTCTGCTTCCGGCTGGCAAAGATATTTCCACATATCTTGCCGAGCCCTATGTAATCGCCGCGGATGTTTACACCGCGCCGGGACACGAGGGCGAAGCCGGCTGGAGCTGGTACACCGGCTCG
>JGI994J12354_10002327_pt1 | contig 18646 bp, 17 predicted proteins | sample IntmicLarv3ML3BL_FD_12354 | JGI IMG/M metagenome (IMG submission 12354)
GCCGCCGTAACGCCGCAGCTCCAGATACCACCAATACGGTTCAAGCTCCATGCCCGATTCCTTGATGCGACGCTCCAGTACATCCGGCCGCTCCTCGCGCTGGCTGCCGCCAATTAATTCGCCGATACCGGGTACGAGCATATCCGTTGCCGCCACCGTCTTGCCATCGTCGTTCAAACGCATATAGAATGCCTTGATATCCTTGGGATAATCATAAACAAATACCGGCTTTTTAAAATGTGCTTCCGCCAGATACCGTTCATGTTCCGTCTGAATATCCATGCCCCAGGACACAGGAAAATCAAACGCTTTTCCGCTTGCCTTTAAAATATTGATGGCATCGGTATAGGTGCATCTGGCAAAATCGGAGGACACCACGTTTTCAAGGCGTTCAAGCAATTCCTTATCCACAAAGGCGTTCAGGAAAGCCATTTCCTCCGGCAGTTTTTCAAGCACGCCGGCTACCACATATTTTACCATTTCCTCCGCCAGCTCCATATCATCAAACAGATCAGCGAAGGCGATTTCCGGCTCGATCATCCAAAATTCCGCGGCATGGCGGGGTGTGTTGCTGTTTTCCGCGCGGAAGGTAGGACCGAAGGTATAGATATTCCGAAACGCCATGCAGAACGCCTCGCCGTTTAGCTGGCCGGATACTGTTAGTGAGGCGGGCTTGCCGAAGAAATCTTCTTCCTCCTTCAGGCGGCCTTTTTCATCCCGAGGCGGGTTATCGATATTAAGGGTTGTGACCCTGAACATTTCCCCCGCGCCTTCGCAATCGCTTGTGGTGATAATCGGCGTGTGGGTGTAGACGAAGCCCTTGTTCATAAAGAACTCGTGGAATAATTGCGCAGCCATGGAGCGCACGCGGAACACCGCCGCAAAGGTATTTGTACGCGCCCTGAGATGGGCCTGTGTGCGCAGGAATTCAAAGGAATGGCGCTTCTTTTGCAGAGGATACTCCACATCGCATTCCCCCACCACCGTGACTTTCTTCGCCTTGATTTCAAAGGGCTGCTTGTTTTCGGGGGTTAAAACCAAATCTCCCGTCACTTCGATGGCGCTGCCCAGCGTAATTTTCTTCGCATCGATGAAATTGTCCGTATGCCCATCCTCCATGACGATTTGCACGTTTTTAAAGAAGGTGCCGTCGTTTAGTTCGATAAAGGCGTAGGTTTTGCTGTCCCGAAGGGTGCGCACCCAGCCTGAAAGCGTGATATCCTTCACTGCTTCCTGCTTATCGCGGCGGAATAATTCGCGTATTGTCATTTTACATCCATTCCTTTCCTATCTGCCCAGCATAGCGGCGCCGATGATGCCTGCTGAATTGCCTAACGTCGCCAGCTCGATTTTTGCGCAGGGAAGCGCCTGGAACAAGCGAAGCTTCGGCACCGCCTCGCGGACAGCATCAAGCAGGAAATCCCCCGCCGCACTGACACCGCCGCCCAGCACAATCACTTGAGGATCGAAGAAAGTAATGATGCTGTTGATACCCAGGGACAGATACTTGACATAATCATGAAATACCTGAAGCCCCGCCTTATCCCCCGCCTTCGCCGCATCGAAAACCACTTTCGCGTTCACACGCTCCGGATTGCCTCCGCAATTGATGGCGATTAGAGAATCGGGATACTTTTCCATGGCTTCCCTTCCCATGCGGCCTATGGCCGTAGCGGAGCAATAACGCTCCATACAGCCTTTTTTGCCGCAGGTACATTGGATGCCATCCGCTATCAACGTCATATGTCCGACCTCGCTGCCGATGCCGTGGTAGCCGCTCCAGGGCTTGCCCTCGATAACGATACCGCCGCCCACGCCTGTGCCCAACGTGAGGAACACGCTGGAATGCGTCGCGGCGCTGCCGCCGAACAGACTTTCCGCCAGCCCTGCAACCGTCGCATCATTATCGATATGCACGGGCTTGTTGATGTATTTTTGCATTTCCTCCCGAAGGGGGACTTCTGCCCAGCCGAGATTGGTGCAAAACACCACAACGCCTGTTTCCGCCCGTGCGACGCCCGGCACGCCCACGCCGATGGAATGCACCTCATCCACCGCTTTGCCGCTCTTTTTGAGGGCTTCCAAGGCGCACATGGCCATATCCTTAATCACATCCTGATAGGGACGCTCCGCCATGGTGCGGGTTGATGCGGTGGCCAAAATATTCCCTTTTTCATCCACAATGCCTACGGCGATGTTCGTGCCGCCCAAATCAATACCGATGTATACCATTTAAAACCCTCCTTATTGCTCTGATTGCATGGAATTGCGCAAAATCATTTCGTTCAGACGGCGATCCAATTCATGCGCCGCCGAATAACCAAGCCGTTTCAATCCCAGGTTTCTTGCCGCCACTTCGATAATAATCGCCAAATTGCGGCCCGGGCGTACGGGCATAATCTGGTGGGGCACATTCACGCCCAGAATGGTCGTGTACTCTTCTGTGAGCCCCAGGCGATCGTATTCCTTTCCCTCCACCCATTTTTCCATATGCATAACCAAATCGATGCTCTTATTGACGATAACCGAGCCAACGCCGTACATGGCGCGGATATCGATTATGCCAATCCCGCGGATTTCCATAAAATGGCGCACCATTTCGGGGGCTTCGCCCGTCAGCCTGTCGTCGGACACGCGGCAGATATCCACCACATCGTCCGCCACCAGCTGATGCCCGCGCTTGACCAGTTCCAGCGCCGCTTCACTCTTGCCCACGCCGCTTTCGCCCGTTATCAGCACGCCGATGCCATACACATCCACCAGCACGCCGTGCCTTGTAACCCTGGGCGCCAGGCAGCGGTTTAAATAGTTGATGGCAAGAAAGGAAAGCCTGGTAGTGACCATATCGCTTTGGTAAACGGCGATATCCGCTTTCTTCGCTTCCTCCAGCAGTTCCTTGGGCGGTGTCATGCCACGGCAAATAATCACGCAGGGCAAGCGATAGGAAAAATATTTTTTAAGCATCTCGCGGCGATTCTTCGCATCCAGCTCTTCTAAATAGCTCATTTCAACCTTGCCGATGACCTGGGGACGCTCAAAGGCGAAATACTCGTAAAATCCGCAGAACTGCATCCCCGGGCGATTCAAATCGGTTGTCTTGATATCCCATTCCTCCACTGTGGACGGGGACAGCAGGGTGAGCGACAATGCCCCTTGAAAATCCGACGCCTGAATCATAACGCGGTTTCCTCCTTTAAAACATGAGTTAAAATCATATGCGCGACGCCATCCTCCTCGTTGCTTTTGCAATGAAGGGGCGCAACGGCTTTTACTTCCCTGCGGGCATTCTCCATCGCCACCCCATACTTCGCCCACTCAAGCATGGGGATATCGTTCAGGCTATCTCCAAAGGCCATGGTGGTTTCGGGACTGATATCCATCATTTTCGAAAGCCTGGCCAGCGCTTTGCCTTTTGTTGCCCCGACAGGGTTGATTTCCAGAAAGTGCGGCTTGCTCATGGTGATGGATGCCTCACCTTCGAATTCCTTAATGGCCGCTTCATACGCCTTCAGAATTCTTTCAGGGGTATCAATGCCGAGCAATTTGGGAATGGGCCACTTGATCGCCTTTTCCAAATCCCCTGCCAATTCGCCCTCCATTCGCGAACTCTCGGCGTACATGCGGTTAAATTCGCAGCTGTGGTTATAGTAAAACCGCTCGCCGTAATAATACTGCCCATACATGCCTCGCTCCTTGAAGAATCGCCCGCACTTTTTTGCCGTTTCCACGGAGAAAAGCTGTTCATCCAAGGGTTTATTCGTATTTCCATCAATAATGACAGCGCCGTTGCAGGCGATATACGGTTCCTTAAAGCCGAGGGATTCCGCAAAGGGCCGAACAGAGGCCGCGGCGCGCCCGCTTGCCAAAATGACGCGGATTCCTTTATCATAGGCGCGTTTTAATACATCACGGGTGAAGGGGCTGATGGTTAAATCGTCCCTGAGGAGGGTATCGTCGCAATCGGTCACAATCGTGCGAATTTCCAAGCGCTTCCCTCCTTAAAACATTTGCAAATTATTATACATGAAAAACACCGCTAAAACCAGCCCCAATATGCGAATTTTCGCATTTACAAGGGAAAAGCTTCATGATATGATGAATTTCACGAGACAAAAGGGGGTATGCGCATGTATTTAAGCGATTTGGCGAAGGGATTGATGCCCTACACGGCGGGTGAACAGCCGAAGGATCAGACCTATATTAAGCTGAACACGAATGAAAACCCCTATCCGCCGAGCCCGAAGGCGCTTGAAGCCGCAAAAGAGGCGATGAACCGCCTGCCGCTCTACCCTGACATGAACGCCACCGCCCTTTGCGATGCCATTGCAAAGGTGAACGGCGTAAAGCCTGAAAACGTGTTTTGCGCCAATGGATCGGACGAGGTCCTTGCCTTCGCTTTCGCGGCCTTTTTCGCGGGCAGAACCCTTATAGCGCCCGATATTACCTATTCCTTTTATCCAACCTACGCAAAATTGTTCAATGTGGATTACAAAACCGTGCCGCTTAAGGCGGATTTTTCCGTGGATATTGAAAAAATGCAGCAGGCGGCGGCCATTGTGCTTACCAACCCCAACGCGCCCACAGGCCGCTTGCTTGAAACAGGCGGCGTTGAAGCGCTTTTGAAGCATACCCGTGAAAATGGTCGAGTTATGCTGGTAGATGAAGCCTATGTCGCCTTCGCGAATGAAACCGCGCTGCCGTTTTTAAAGGATTATGATAACCTTCTTATCGTGCGCACGCTTTCGAAGTCCCATGGGCTGGCAGGGCTGCGCGTAGGCTACGCCATTGGCAGCAAGGAATTAATAGACGGGCTGAACCGCGTGAAGGATTCATTCAACTCCTACCCGCTGGACTGCTTAGCCCAGGCCATTGCCAAAGAAGCCGTATTGGACACGGCTTATACCGCCGAAACCACAAGAAAAGTAATCGCCGCACGGGAATTTTTTGTGAGCGGCTTAAAAAAGCCGGGGATCGAAACAATCCCCAGCCACGCGAATTTTGTTTTTGTAAAAGCGGACCAGACCGACGCAGCCTGGGTGAAGGACGGGCTGAAGCGCCGTGGTGTTCTCGTGCGGCACTTTAACGGCGAAAGAACCGCGCCCTACCTTCGCATTTCCATCGGCACCAAGGAGGACATGGAAACGGCGCTAAACGCCTTGGCGCTTGTTTTTAAAGAAAGCAGATAAAAGCGCCTTGCATTCATTCTCCATCACGCCGCCGATGACCTCCGCCTGCCCGTTCAGCGCCTTATCCATGGGCAGAAGGTACACGCTGCCGCAGCAGCCCTGCGCTTCATCGTAGGCGCCGAAGACAATCCTGCCCATGCGCGCCATGATAAGCGCTCCCGCGCACATGGGACAGGGCTCCAAAGTGACATACAGCGTACAATCTTGAAAGCGCCAGTCGCCGAGCTTTTGGGCGGCTTTTTTAAGCGCCGAAAGCTCTGCATGAGCAAGGGGATCGCCGCTTTCTTCCCGCGTGTTATGGCAGGCGGCCAGCACCATATCGCCCTTGACAATCACCGCGCCCACAGGCACTTCGCCCATTTCGGCGGCTATTTTCGCCTGTTCCAAGGCCAAAAGCATATACTTTTGCAAATCCATTGCTTTACCTATCCTTTTTAAACAGCTCATCAAGCGCATGCCATACTGAGCGGAAGAGGAAACATTTCGCCTGGCGGCAAAAAGATTCTTCGCGAAGCGTCAGAGGGAGGTCATGTAGACCGACTAGGCGCAGAAATTCCGCAAAGCGGAATGAACGCCGTAGCTGCGGATTAGCTTCGAAAATCCGCAGCCGACTGTCAAAATGACGCGAGAGGACAGCGTTGGCTGTTACATCCTCAACGCGTTTTTGATGTATTTTCTGGATACTTCGGCGGATTGGTAGTTGCAAACCTCGGGGTTGTCCAATTCCACGCACAAAACACCATCGTAGCCGCGCTTTTTGAGCACATCCGCTACGCCCACAAAATCCACCGTGCCGAGACCCAGCGCGCGGAAGGATTTCATAGGGGTTTCGGATTTTGCCTGCGTCGGATCGACATCCTTCAGGTGCACATAAGCAATGCGGCTGAAGAATTTATCAAAGGCTTCTACGGGATTCATGCCCGCGATGGTGGTATGCGCCGTATCCAGACACAGGCTGACAAGAGCGGCATTGGTATTGTTTACAAAGAATTCGACCTGATCCTCCGCAAAGACAGCGGAGTTGGCATGGGGATGGAAGCAGAGCGTAACGCCCTTTTCTTTGCAATGAACGCCCAGCTTGTTGCAAAGCTCCGCGTACATCAGAATCTTTTCCTTGTTGAGCGGACGTACAAAAGGCGCTTCGTTCCAGCAGCTTCCCTGGCAATTATAGTGCGTGCCGCCGATGGCGGCGAGGAAATCAATCTGCTTTACACAGGTGGCATAATCCGTTTCAGGATTATCTCTGAAGTGGCCATAGAGGTTGACCATCTTCGCATCGTACTTTTCGAGCAAGGCTTTTAATTCGTTCGGATCTTCATAGAAATCCGCGATAAAGGCGAAGTTTTCCAAATAATCATAGCCCAGATGCTTGCATTCCTTGATGGCCTGCTCCAAATCATATTTGCGGTTATCCTGATGGCTGACAAGCCATGTCCAGCCTGTGTACGCGATCTTCATAGTCTTTTTCTCCTTTAATCCAAAATCCCGTGCATGGGGTTATTTTCCATGGGGGCACACCTTTGATACTTTGTTTTGAGCGGCAGATACGCCTGATTTTCACTGCTCTTTTCAAAGGCGCAGAGGATTTCCAAAACATGCTCCTGCTGCACATAATCCGCGCGGATATCTCGTTTTTCTTCAATGGCTTTGCACATATCCGCCAGACCCAGGCCGCGGCTGTTCTCCCTGTAATCAAACATGAGCGGCATTTCCTTGAAGCCTTCCACGCCCGTCGCCGCGCCCAAAGAGCCAGGATCCACCTTGGGGCCGTTGCCCTGATCCTCCGGCCTTAAAAGATAAATGGGGCCGCCGAAGGTGTTCGGATCGGGCACGAGCAGGGTGCCCTTCGTGCCGTAGATTTCGAAGCGCGCCTGATTGCGCGGGCCGTAGTATACATCAAACGTGGTGAAAATCGTACCCACCGCGCCGGATTCGAACTGCAGGGTTCCCGTGATATAGGTATCCACATCTACGGAGACGGTTTCGCCGTAGTGGGGCTGGCTTGTAATGAGCCGCTCGCTAAAGCTGCGCTTGGTGACACCGGAAACGCCCTTCACGCCGCCCAAGAGGTTGACAAGCGCCGTCACGTAGTAGGGGCCCATATCCATCATGGGGCCGCCGCCGCGCTTGTAGTAAAATTCAGGATCCGGATGCCAGGTTTCATGGCCGTGGCAGATCATGAAGCAAGCCGCGCCGATGGGCTCGCCGATCATGCCGTCGTCAATCAGCTTGCGGCAGGTTTGAATGCCCGCGCCAAGATAGGTATCCGGCGCACCGCCCATCATGAGTCCCTTTTCCTTCGCGAGACGCACCAATTCCTTGCCCTCTTCAAAATCCGCGGCGAGCGGCTTTTCGGAATAGACATGCTTGCCTTTTAGGAGCGCCGCCTTCGTCACCTCGAAATGCTCGTAGGGGCGAGTCAGATTCAATACCACCTGCACATCCGGATCATCAAAGGCATCGTGCATGGTATCGTAAATCTTTTTGATGCCGTACTTTTCTTTCGCGTTTTCCGCCCGTTCGCGAATCAAATCGCAAACCCCCAGGATGTTGACTTCCTTGAACACATTTGTCAGATTCTCCAAGTAGATGCCGCTGATGGCGCCTACGCCGATCATCGCGATATTGATCATACCCAAATCCCCCTTTTAAATATTGCAGGCTAAGCCGTGCTTTTTGTTTTCGGATTCGAACAAAAGATCGATCACCTTCATGACCCTCAGCGCCTGTTCGGGCTTCACAATCAGTTCCGCATCGCCATTTAAAACCGCCACAATGTTCTTATAATACTCCGACCAATCCGTGGCGATATCGGGCAAGGGAATTTCCCGCGTGGTTTCCGGCGGGCGCGGCGCCATGGTGCGGGTGGGGCCGGCTTCAGTATAGACGATATCGTTCGCCCATTCAAGCGGCGCATCGGTATTCAATTGCACAATTTTACCCTTGCAGTTCCAATCGTCTATTTCCATGGTGCCGTTATCGCAGCTCACATGCCAGCGGGGCAGGTTGATGAAGCAGTTGGTTGCCATGCCGATCAGCGCGCAAACGCCGTTTTCAAAACGTAGAATCACCTGCAGGTTATCTTCCACCTCCGGGGTTTTCACCGACACCAGATGCCCTTCAACGGCGATGACTTTGGAATCGATCATATGCATCAGCTGATCGATCAGATGCACACCCCAATCCAGAAGCATGCCGCCGCCGTTTAGTTTGTGGCCGCGCCAGCCGTGCATCGCCCCCCGGGAGCCTTGAACACGGCTCTCGATAAAATAGGGCTTGCCGATGGCCCCGCTGTCGAGGATGCTTTTGACCATGCAAAAATCTTTATCCCAACGGCGGTTTTGGTGGATGGAAAAGAGCTTGCCCGTCTCCTTCGCGACGGCCATCACCTCTTCGAGCTCCGCCGCGTTCAGGCATACGGGCTTTTCGCACACCACGGCCTTTCCTGCCCTTAATGCCTGTATGCATAAATCCTTATGAAAATCATTGGGCGTGGCGATGGTGACGATATCAATCGCCTTATCATCCAAAAGAGCCGTCAGGCTGTCATAGGCCTTAATGCCCGCCTTGATCGCCTTATCGCGAGCTTCCTTTTGAATATCATAAGCACCTACAACCTGAATTTCAGGCACGGTCTTTTCAATGCTTTGATGATGCCAGCTTCCCATTCCACCGTAGCCGATAATGGCTAATCGCATAACGTAACACCTCTTTTTATTTTTCAATGCTTGTATATTAACATAGGCAATGCTATAATTCTTCTCGAAAACGTGCAATTCCTTGTCAAATATTGCAAAAAGGCAGGTATTAGATGATGATTGCTTTTTTTGAGCGCAGAGAACGGCAATTTGATATGTTCCATTCCACGCGCATGACCTTCTTTTCGCATATCCACGGCCATATGGAGCTGGTGTTTGTCTTCGACGGCGAAATTGAAATGACCATTGACGGCATAACGAAGACGCTGAAAAAAGGCGAAATGGCGGCTGTCTTCCCAAATACCGCCCACAGCTACCGATCCGAAAATAAAAATGCGGTTACGGTGGTTATTTTCCACGGGGATTTGGTGCCGGAATACGCCCATCGCCTTGCCCACGAACGCCCAACCATGGCCTTTTTATCCGCCCATGCCATCCATTCCGATGTGTATTCGGCGCTTGAAAACTTAAAGGAAACCACCCTTTCAGAGCCCCTGCGTAAGGCCTATCTGTCCGTGATGATGGGACGCATCCTTGAAAGCCTGAAAACTGAAAAGCGCCCGGCGGCACAAAAAGAGGACTTGCTCTACAGGCTCTTAACCTACCTGGAAGAAAACTATCGCCAGCCCATTTCCCTTGAAACGCTGGCTTCCGCTTTGCAAGTGAGCCGTTACCGCATCTCCCGCTGCTTTACAGGGCAGATCGGCTGTACGTTTAATGACTATGTGAACGGCCTGCGCGTAGGCTTCGCAGCGGATCTTTTGCGCAATACGGGGCTGTCCGCCTCACAGTCGGGCTTTGAGGCGGGCTTCGACAGCCTTTCCACCTTCTATCGCGCTTTTAAACAGCGCTACGGCCTGTCGCCCAAGGCATACAAGGCCGGCTGAATCCCCTATTCATAAAACCACGCCGTTCTATCCTCTTCACGGCTGAGCGGCGGCTTGCCGAGCCCCTGTTCAAGCAGCTTTTCGATGTGGTTCGCCGCATCGGACAAAGTTTTGAACAGGGCTATTTTTTCATCGTACAACTCCAAAGCAAAGTGCTTCTCCATCGCGATAGCGAGCTTTGCCCTATCAAGGGGTGTCACACCGTTTTCTTCCGTCAGTTTGAAATCCGGCGTGAAATCACTTTCATCCCGCTGCAAAATCGCGCTTAACAGCGCCGCAATCTCTTCAAAAATCATGCTTCCACCTCCGCCAAAGGCGTGATATTCGTTTTTGAAACAAGGCATAACCTATGCAGTGCGCGAGTGGCGGCGATATAGAGCAAATCGGTATCCGCTGCAGCGCCGTAATGGGTCTCATCCGCATCCATCACCACCACGCCATCAAACTCCAAGCCTTTCGCCACATACAAAGGCAGCACCACCGCGCCTTTAAAATCCTGCAAATGTTCCCCATCCAGCAACCGGAGCGGGATGCTGCCTTCCAGCCGTTCGTATACTTCCTGCGCGTGCCGCTTTGTCTTCGCGATAAAAGCGACGGTTCCAAGCCCTGATTCCAAATAGGCCGCCGCGACCGCCGCTGCCTTTTCATCCTTCGTATGAGCACACAGCTGGGGCGCTTCCCCATTGCGGCTGAAGCATTCTCCTTGGTTTTGAACAGGCAAAAATCGGGAAGCGAACGCCAAAATTTGACGTGTGCAGCGAAAGCTCTTGTTTAAATTCACAAGCATGGAAGGTTCTTTATTTAGGATGCGGCGGAAGCTTTCATAAACGCTCCTGTTCGGATTGCCCAGCAGGGTTTGATGCACATCACCCAAAATAGTAAAACGCGCCCTCGGGAAAAGCAGCTTCATGAGCGCCATATGCATTTCATCCGTATCCTGCGCTTCATCCAACACCACCTGCCGCATATCCGTGTAATAGCCATAGCCCTGCACCCGCTCCGTCAGGTAACAAAGCGCCGCCGCATCCTCATATGCCCAAGGCGACTTAAGGGTATATCGGCGGATTTCTTCCAATTCCTCCACCGGCAAAAGCCCTTCGCAAAGGGAGATAAACAGCGCCTTGTTTTCATACAGTGCGCGATATTCCCTTTCGCAGTCCACCTTTGTAAAGGTTTGCACAGCGCGAACCGTTTCCTCGGCATCCTTGATGAGCAGCATGCGGATCGTCGCCTTTAAATCGCTGTAATCATCAAGCTGCGCCAGGGCTTCTTCCCTTAACGCCGCCATGCGATCCGGCTTTAGGGCATGCGCCTTTTCCATGATTTCATTTTCGAGCCACTTCAGGCGATAGGCCAAGGGCGAATTTTTCTTTGCCTTTAAAAGCTTCTCCCGCACCTCCTCCTTCGTAAAAAGCAGCGTATCGCCATAGCATACATCGCAAATGGGCAGAATGCTTTCAGGCAGGGCTTTCACCACACGCTCCATCAACTCTGTACATTTTTCGCTGCCCTTAAAGGCGCGGACACGGCGCAGGAGCGCTTTGTCCGTACTTGCCGCAAGCCACTTTTCTGCCCAGTCGCTTCTTGATTCAAAATCGCAATCGGGCAGAATCTCGTGAAACACCTCATCAAACAGGACGGTTTTCACCTGTCGTTCCCCCAGCTCGGGCAGCACGCGGGAAATGTATTTTTCAAACACGGCATTGGGCGAGATAATTAAAATCTGCGATGACTCCAGCTTTCTTTCCACCAAACCCTGATACATTAAATACGCGATGCGGTGAAGCGCCACGGAGGTCTTGCCGCTGCCTGCCGCGCCCTGCACCATCATCAGTTCGCTTTGCATATCGCGGATAACCTGATCCTGATCCCGTTGGATGGTTTCTACAATGGCCTTCATTTGCATCGATGTGTTTTTTGAAAGCAGCTCGCGCAAAAACGCATCCTGCACCTGCACATCGGCATCAAAATAATATTTCATCTCGCCGCGCCTGATTTCATACTGCCGCTTTAGTTGAAGCTTGCCGCGGATCACACCGTTGGGCGCTTCATACTCGGCGTTGCCCATCCCATAGCGGTAGTACACGCTTGCGACAGGCGTGCGCCAATCATACACCGCAATTTCCAAGGAGGCTTTGTCCATCAGCGTGGAGCGGCCGATATAGATTTTCTCCGCCTCCATTTCGCCTTCAAACAAAAAATCGATCCGCGCGAAATAGGGCGAATCACGCATGATAAGAAGCGTCTTAATCACGCGCTCATCCGCTTGATGGGCCGCAGCCGCTTCCTGCAGGGGCTGCATGGCCTGGCTCAATTCCGACATTTCCTCAAAACCTTGCTTGGAATAGAGGCCTCCCATATCGTATGTGACCTTTTCCAGCATTTCTTCCCGCGCCGCCTCCAATGCCAGGGCGCGCTCCGTCATACTTTTAGTGGCTTCCTCCCACCTTAAATTCACGAGCTTCAGTGTCTTTTCAAGGTGCATATTCTCTCTTTCAAAATCCGTTTGCAACTGAAAATCCGCCTCCTAGCAAATTCTCGGCAGCCCTTCGCCGATTAAAGGTTTTACGCGACGCTTGCTTCCCGCGCGGGTTAATATCGTTACCGAAGGTTCGCCCGCCAATACCTCGCCGACGAGCCGCGCCTCCTGCCCATAGGACATGGTGTGCAAAATGCCCAACGCTTCAGCTGCCTGCGCCATAGGCAAAACCAATGCGAACTTTCCCTCGTTGGCCATATTGAGAATATCCAAACCCAGTATATCACAAAAACCCCTCACCGTATCCGAACAAAGGGCGGTTTTCCCATCCAAGGCGATTTCCACATTGGAAGCTTGCGCCATTTCATTCAGTACCGTGCCCAAACCGCCCCTTGTAATATCCCGCAGGGCGTGGATGGCAAGCCCCGCATCAAGGAGCGCCTTGACCATATGATTAAGCGGCGCGCAATCGCTTTTAATGCCGCTTTCGATGCCCATTCTGGCAGATAATATGCAGGCGTGATGCTCGCCCAATAGCCCTGATAGGATAAGCGCATCTCCCGCTTTCGCATTCCTGATGCCGATATCGCATAGCTTTTCAAAAAAGCCGATGCCTGATGTGTTGATGATGACGCCGCCCTTGCCCTCCGTCACTTTCGTATCCCCTGCCGCAATGATCACGCCCGCTTCATCAGCGGCCACACGCATGGCGCTGACGATGTTTTCCAATACGCTTATTTCAAGCCCCTCCTCCAAAACAAATCCGCAGGAAAGGTATTTCGGTACCGCGCCGCGCATGGCCAAATCGTTCACCGTGCCGCAGACGGCCAGTTTTCCGATATCGCCGCCCGAAAACACAAGGGGCGTGACCACAAAGGAATCGGTCGTAAAGGCCAGCCTGTCGCCGAATGTGGGCAGCACAGCCGCATCCTCCAAGGCATCTAAGGCGGGGTTTGAAAAGCGCGAGATAAAGAGCTCCTTTATCAGCTTATCCATGGCTTCCCCACCGCTTCCGTGGGCTAACGTAATCTTCACGCGCTCATCTCCCTGTTTCGTAATAAATGCCGCAGCTGCCCTCCATGGATACCATACAGGGCCCAACGGGGCATTCGGGCGTGCAGGCCGTACCAAAGAGCGGACACTCGGTTGGCAGGCATTTGCCTATAATCACATCGCAGCAACGGCAGCCCTCATGTTCTGTGCTCTGTTCGCTGTAATCCCCCGCATCAAAGGCAGAAAACGCCTTTTTCAGCCTATAGCCGGAATTCGGGATTTCGCCGAGCCCGCGCCAGACGGAGGGCCGCGTTTCAAAATAGGTATCGATTATTTCAAGGGCTGTTTCGTTGCCGCTTTTTGTGACCACACCCGGGTACAAGTTGTGAACCTCCCGCGTACCTCTCTCCGCCTGCCTGAGCAAATCATAAATCGCCGACACAATATGCTCATAGGAAAAACCGCCCACAGCCAGGGGCATATTCAGCTTTTCATACACGCCATAGCCCAAAATGGCGCTGACATGCCCAGGGCCGATAAAGCCCTGAATATCCGGTTGGTTTTGTATGAGCCATTCGAGCGCCGGCATGATGCTTTTTACAGCCATGAGCAGCCTGACATTTTTGATGTTCATTTCAATCAATTTTTGAATGAGCAGCCCATACACGGGCAACGTGGTTTCAAAGCCCACTGCCGCCACGACAAACGCCGTTTCAGGATTTTCCTTGGCCAAGGGAATGACCTCCATGGGCGAATACATGATTTTCGCGCGGCTGTCCAAGCGGGTATTGTTCCCCGGTACACGCATCATATCCCCGAAGGTAAGCAGCGTCGTACCGGGCCTCGCGACGATCTCCGCCGCGGTATCGATATAGCCCGCCGGTGTCACGCAGACAGGGCAGCCCGGGCCTGAAACCAAACGAATGGCTTCAGGCAGCAAATCGCCAATTCCCAAGCGTGCGATCTGATAGGTATGCGTGCCGCACACCTCCATGATTTTGATGGGCTTGCCCCTATAATTTCTGATGGCATCTTCCATCTTAGCGATCATATTCATCCACCATGTTCAATAACGCTTCCATTTCCTCAGCCTGTGACTTTAACACTTTGGATATGGCGCAGCCCGCGTGAATGAGCACATAATCGCCGACTTCGGCCTTAACGACGCCCATTTCCACATTGAGCATATTCCCGCGCACCAAGGCGCGGCCTTTTTCGCCCTCCACTTGTAAAAGCTTTCCCGCTACCGCTAAACACATACTATTTCCGGCCTTTCAAACGCGCCTGCGCCACAAGCATTTGCCCCAAAGAGATGCCGCCGTCCCCCGGCGGAACCAATGTATTGCGATACACCGTAAAACCCTTTTCTTCCAAGCGCGGTTCTACCAATTCCAAAAGGAGCCGATTTTGAAACACACCGCCGCCAAGCGCTACTTTTTTGACACCTATCCGCTCGCACATATCCGCGATCCAAGCCGCTACGGTCACATGGAAGCGGTACGCCTTTTCTTCCTTTGGTGCGGGAGATGCGTGAATCTCGCGAAGACAGGGCGCGAAATCCCCTGACAGCAAATGGTTCTTTAGCGTGATTTCGACAGGGTAGGGGGTGTTTTCCTTTTTAAGCGCGTAAAAAGCAGCATTCTCCAGTTCGATAGCGGGCTGACCACCGTAATGTCCTTGTGTGCAAACGTTGAGCATGGCGCTGACCCCATCGAACAGCCGCCCCACGGAGGAGGACAGATGGGTATGAACGCCCTTTTTAAGCGCGGCCTTCACCATATCGTTTTCAAAGGGGATGCCTGCATCGTACATGAGGCAAAGCGCGCTTTTCCAACTCATTTTAACAGATTCATCCCCACCGATAAACGGAATCGGCTTCAAGCAGCCCACGCGCTTAAAATCCGCAGGCGTGCAAAGAAGAAACTCGCCGCCCCAGATGGTGTGATCTTCCCCATAGCCTGTGCCATCAAACGCTATGCCCAGCACCTCGTCTTTTATATTGTGCTCCGCCATGACGGAGGCGATATGGGCGTGGTGGTGCTGTACCAGCACCGCCATGGGAAACGAGGGCGCGTGCGTCGCCCATTCCCTTGTGACATAGCCCGGATGCATGTCGCAGGCGGCAATTTTCGGCATAATAGCCAAAAGGGTTGTCATATCCGCCATGTTTTCTTTGAAGACGGTTTCCGTTTCGACGGTATCCAGATCGCCGTTTTCCTGGGAGAGATAGGCATAGCCCTTCGCGCTTAAGCAGAAGGTGTTCTTTTCCTGCGCGCCGTAGGCCGCCACCTCGATATCATCCCTATCCATTGGAATCGGCAAGGGTACAACCCCTCTCGCACGGCGCAGAAATTGGGTTTTCCCGTTCACCACCTGCAAAACGGAATCATCCAGCCGCCTCAAAATATCGCGGTTGTGGCTGATGACACCGTCGATGCCTTCAAAGGCCGCCATTTCTTCATCGCTAATAATGATTGGCATGGAGGACAGATTGGCGCTTGTCATGACGAGGGGGCCTGTTTCCCTTAAAAGAAGATGCTGCAGGGGCGTATAGGGCAAAAACGCGCCCAGATACGGGCTTTGATGATATACCGCTGATACGACCCCGCTTTTTTTTCTTTTTACAAGCACGATGGGCGCGGCGGCGGACAAAAGCAATGCTTCCTCTGCCGCGGTTACCTCCGCGTGGGCATTGAGGCTCTGCATATTTTCGAACATGACGGCAAAAGGCTTATGCTCCCTGCCCTTGATTTCCCTAAGCCGCATAACGGCCTTTTCATCATAGGGCGAACACGTCAGATGATAGCCGCCGATGCCCTTAACGGCGAAGATGCCTCCGCTTTTAAGCCCTTTAAGCTTAGGGCCGCAGGCGTTGCAGCAAACCGTTTGCGCGTGATAACGCCTGTCTGTGGGATTTGAATACTGGCTTTCACAAAAGGCGCACATGGGGAAGGCGGCCATGCTCGTATTTTCCCTATCGTATGGCAAGGCGCGCATAATGGAATACCGCGGCCCGCAATGGGCGCAACTGATAAAAGGATTCAAATATCGCGGGTTGCCTTCTTCAAACAGTTCCTTTTTGCAATCCCCGCACAACGCCAAATCCGGCGAGGGCATTTTTAGGCCCTGCTTCGTCTCATCGCTTTTTTTGATTTGAAACCCCTTTTCTTCATAAACATAAGGTAAGGGAGTGACCGAAAAACGCATCGCCGCGCTGCCTTCGGGCGCGCGATCTTTTATGCTTTGAAGCAGCGGTTCATAATCGGAAACGGCCGCTTCGATATAGACGCTGCCGCCATTGTTTTTTACAAAGCCTGAAATGCCCATCTCATCCGCAAGGTTTTTAATAAAGGGGCGAAAGCCGACCCCTTGCACCACCCCATCGATAGAGATGCCCCATGTCAGAAATTTGCTTTTAGCCATTTTGAGACCTCGCTAAAGCCATCCCCTGTTTTAGCGGATACGGTGAAAATCGGCGCTTTGGGATTCAGCGCCTTCACCCCCCGTAAAAAATAATCCATATCGAAATCCACATAGGGCAGTAAATCCGCTTTGTTGAGGAGAATCGCTTCCGCTTTTTCAAAGGCCAGCGGATATTTATACGGCTTATCCGCGCCATCGGCGACGGTGACGATTAAAAGCTTGATATTCTCGCCGATATTAAATTCGGCGGGGCAAACGAGGTTGCCGATGTTTTCAATAAATAAGACGCCTTTTTCATTTAAGGAGAGCGCGGGAAGCGTTGTTTCAAGAAGCGTGCCATCGATATGGCAGGCGCCGCCTGTATGAAGCTGCACCGCCTCGATACCGAGCGCGTTCAGTTTATCCGCATCGATATCCGATTGGATATCCCCCTCTACCACATAACATTTGATGCCCTGAAGCCCTTCGATCGCGCGAATCAGGCAGGATGTTTTACCCGCCCCCGGCGCGCCGATCACATTGACGCAAAAGATTCCCTTATCGTTCAGCATTTTTTGCGTCCGCGCCGCGATTTTGTCGTTTTCGGCGTTAATATCCGCCATGATCTTAATATCCTGTGTGCTCATCTTCTTCTCCTTCTATATCCAATTCAACTCTATCCACATAAAAAGCGTTTCCTATTTCCGTTGGGCTGCCGAGCTGTCCGCAGGTCGGGCATTCAAAGGAAAACAGCGGGCGGATAAAGTTTTTGCCGCAATGCTCGCAATGCATTTCACTCTTTTGAACCTGCACATGAAGCCTCGCGCCTTCTGCCATTGTGTCTTTGGCAATCATGTCGAAATACATCTGCACGCAGCCGGGGATGATGCCCGTGTTTTCGCCAATGACCAAATACGCCGCCGTAACCCTCTTCGCGCCGTGCTTTTCAGCCGCGGCGATGAGAATATCCGATATTTGCTTTGTCAAACGATACTCGTGCATGCCTTTTCCCCTTTCAGCCCCTGATATTATATGCCTAATGTCGCCTCATTTCAAGCGTTCAAAGCTTCACAATCTCACAACATTGACATTCTATGCATCGAGTTCTATAATGGGGACGGACATACGACGGGTACAGGTTGGAGGTTGTAAGACGGTGGCGGTTGAAATCCTATTGCTGTGTGTTATTTTTGTGCCATTGGCAGGTTCCGCGTTTCTCCCTTTACTAAGCCGAATAAACACAAGGCTTCGCAATGCGTTGGCCTTTCTTTTTGTACTGACTTCCCTTGGACTTTTGCTTGTGCTGCTGCCCATGTCCCTGACGGACAGCCCGCCTTCCTTCCATGTTGCATTGCCCCTCGGGTTGAGCTTTGGCTTTTTGGCGGACGGCCTGGCCGTGTTTATGGCGATTGTTTCTTCCTTTTTAGGGCTTTTAATTGTGGTTTATTCCTTTGGGTATATCGCCCATAGCGAAAACCAGGGCGAATACTACTTCATGGTGGTGCTGTTCATCGGCGCGATGATGGGCATCACCCTCACGACGGATTTGGTCTTTTTGTATGTCTTCTGGGAGATTTCCGCCGTGTGCTGCTGGCGCTTGATCGGCTTCTTTCGCAAAAATGAGAACACGCGCCGCGCCAACAAAGCCTTTTTGATTACGGGCATCGGCGCGCTTATCATGCTGTGCGGCTTCATGCTGATTTACGCCCAATACGGCACAACGGATTTAACCCTCCTGAGGGGCAAGGATATTTCAAGCCTTGCCGTAACGCTGATTCTTTTCGGTATTCTTTCCAAATCCGCTACGCTGCCGCTGCACTCTTGGATTGCGGATGCGGGCGTCGCGCCCACCCCCGCCACCTCCCTTTTGCATGCGGCGGTGCTGGTTAAAATCGGTGTATATGCCTACACAAGGCTCTTTGTGGTGAACTTCCATATTGAAACCTTCTTCCATACCGCCATCCCCGTGATTGCCGCCATCAGCGCGATTTTATCGGCAGG
>JGI994J12354_10002328_pt1 | contig 18640 bp, 17 predicted proteins | sample IntmicLarv3ML3BL_FD_12354 | JGI IMG/M metagenome (IMG submission 12354)
AACAACCACGTCACGGAGAAGTACTCAAGTTGGTGACGAGGCGCCCCTGCTAAGGGCGTAGGTCGGGCAACCGGCGCGAGAGTTCGAGTCTCTCCTTCTCCGCCATTATTCGACAGGATACCCTGTCATTCGAAGTCATCGCCTATAATGGCGGTGGCTTCGCTGTTTTTTACGTAAAATTCTCAGGAGCACTTGACAAACTGTCGAATCCATGCTATGTTAAAAAGGGAGCAAGGAAATGTTTTTGAAGGAGGCTCCCAAAAATGACAGCGCAAAAAACGGAAATGGTTGAGTACATACGCAAGAAGTACAAGGTGTCCGATGACTGTGAGATCATCATCAAACGAGGGTATATCACAAAAGACTTGTTTAGCTTGTTCTATCCGCCAACGTTTGAAAGCACGAAGTATCGAAACTGGATATCAGAGCTGGATCTGAAAACGTGTATGCTCTGTCGACCAAAGCATGGCAAAATTTATTCGCTTGATGATATTCCTGAGGAAGAACCTCCGTTGCATCCTAATTGCAGATGTAAAATTGAGAACATGTCTGCTGCGACGGCGGGAACAGCGACGCAGGACGGGCTAGATGGCGCAGATTTATTCGTTATGGATACTGGAAATCTCCCCGACAATTATATCACGAAAAGAGAAGCAATTGATTTAGGATGGATCGGCCGGAAGGGAAACTTGGCAGAAATTGCTCCAGGAAAGATGATTGGTGGTGAGATTTATTATAATGATGATGGACATCTCCCGCAAGCGCCGGGCAGGGTCTGGTATGAAGCGGATATTAATTATAGCAGCGGCTATAGGAATCGGCATCGGCTGCTTTATTCTAGTGATGGCCTTGTTTTCGTCACCTACGATCACTACACTACTTTTATCCAAATTCAATAAAGGAGAAGTTCAGATGAATATAAGCGTTAAAAAATACGTCCTGGTTTTTTCGGAATGCCAATATATCGGCGAACTCCATCAAGTCATACAACAAGAGCTTGAACTGCCTGATTGGTACGGGATGAATTTAAGCGCCCTTTGGGATTCCCTGACGGGAATCATGTATCTTCCTGCCGAAATCACAATTATATACAATCCAACACTCAAAAAGAGCGAAGCCCTTGCGGACGAAGTCGATAAAATCATCAAGATTTTTGAAAGAGCAGCCGAAGAGTACCCCGAAATCACTGTTCATGTGCAAGTCAGCTAGCGTTCGTTGATCGTAAACACTGCGCGTGGCTGCGAATTGTAGATATGCAAGGGCTTGCGCAGATCTCTTATGGCTATGTCCACCAAATGTCGAATTGTGTCGACAATAGAAAGACACCGCCCCATTGCGGCGGTGTCTTTTTTAGGTGAATCAAAGAATCGGCTTATAACCAGAAAAACTTCTTGACATTTTGCTTTTTTTTGGTTATACTATGGGCGAGGTGATTATAATGATTGAACGCCCATCCTATCTGCAACAGCTTCTACCCTACATTGACGCACCGCTGGTCAAAATCCTGACCGGTGTGCGGCGTTGCGGTAAATCCTCCATCCTGGAATTGTTGGCCGAGGAACTCAAGCGGCGCGGCATACCCGAAGAACGAATCATCTCATTTCGATTTGATTCCCTGCAATACGATGCCATCAAGGACTATAAAGCCCTTTATCAGGCAATTGCTGCAAGGCTAATAGCGCAAGGAAAGCTCTATGTATTCCTAGATGAAGTACAGGAAGTAATTGAGTGGGAACGCGCTGTCAACAGCATCATGGTAGATTTTGATGTGGATGTCTATGTGACGGGTTCAAACTCACGTATGCTTTCCAGTGAGATTTCAACTTACCTGACAGGTCGGTATGTATCCATCCATGTGCTTCCTTTGTCATTTGCGGAGTATTTGCGCTTCAAGGGGGAGTATGCTTCCGTAAGTGCCCCCAAAGATGAACTGATGCCCTATCTGCAAAGCGGCGGTTTCCCAGCGGTGCATCTGCGACCATACGGACGCGAAGAAATCTATACTATCGTACGGGATATCTACAACTCTGCCCTCTTCAGAGATATTGTACAACGCAATAAAATCCGCAGGGTGGAGCTGTTGGAGCGCATTGTTAAATTCACGTTTGATCATGTAGGCAAGACTTTCTCGGCAAAGGCTATTTCGGATTATCTAAAATCGCAGCAACGCAAAGTAGATGTGGAGACTGTCTACAATTATCTTTCTCTGCTGGAAAAGGCCTATATCCTCTACCGTTGCCCGCGCTTCGATCTGCAGGGCAAGGAAATTCTGAAGACCCAGGAAAAGTTCTACTTGGTGGACCCCGCACTGAAATACGCTGTACTGGGTTACCAGCCGACCTCTGTAGCAGCAATGCTGGAAAATTTGGTATATCTTGAACTGCGCCGGCGCGGTTATGAAGTCTATATCGGCAAGATGGCGGACCGGGAAATCAATTTTGTTGCCACGCGCCAGAATGACAGGATTTACGTGCAGGTCAGCCGCGAAATCACCACCGAAACCACGGCGCAGAGGGAATATGCAGGCCTGCTCAATATCCGGGATAACTATCCCAAATATGTATTGCGAACGGACGCTTTCGCCGAGGGAAATTACGAGGGCGTGAAAACGATACATATCGCGGATTTTTTATTGATGGCGAGCTTTGATTAAAGTCGAGGAGTATGATGGAGTGACATTTGAAAAGCGCAAAGAAAAACAAAGGCAGTATTATCAAGAAAATCGCTATCGCCTTTGCTACAATTCGCTGAACCATTATTGTCTGAAAGCCATCGATCGTGTTGCCGGACTATGCCCTGACGCTGTGAATGAATATTATCGTCGCTACCCTTTTGAGGAATACGGAGAACCGTCTATAAAAAAGCAGCTCAGCCGCAGCAGTGTGTTTTCGCATCAAGCGCGATATGATGATTGTTACGACGCCGGTATGTGGGCGTATGTCTATAGCATGCACAGGTGCGCGTATATGGGCATCGAAAATGTCAGACCCTACATAAATAAAATGACCCGAATTTATGTGATTTGTGCCCTCGTTATTCATGATGACGTGAAAAATCTATGCAAGGCCAATGGGTTAAAAGAAGTTCGGATTGATGCAGAACGAACTTCAAAGTAGATTGGTCATCTCTCATAATCCCAACGGCTTCGAACCTGGACTCCATTCTCATGCAGGAGTTGATTGATGGCTGACGCACTCACATTGTACAGCCCCGCTATCTCCGCAATCAGTTTGCCGCTTTCATAAAGGGCAATTATCTGATGTACTGCTTCGCCCGCCCTGATCTTGCTTCGGCTGACTTTTATGCCGTGCTTTTTCAGTTGGTTGGCAATGGTGTGGCGGTTGCAACCATATTCATTGGCAAGCTGACTCGTGCTTTTTTCGTCTTGATAGGCAGCGATGATTTGAGCGATTTCTTCCTTGCTGAGGTGTTTCTGGATTTGTCGTATTTGTTTTACAACAATTTCGCCGTCTTCGGAAATATAGGTAGCTGCCGTCTTGACAGATATGGTTTTTTAGGTATAATTGTATCATTAGGGAGTGTTCCGGCGCGATGCTTGTGGACAATTAGCCTGTCCAGCGATTTATAGTTGAGTCCGGGTAGCTCCACCAGTTTTCGACAGGATGCCCTGTCATTCGAAACCATCGCTCAAAAAAGCGGCGGTTTCGTCATTTATCGCGAAAATTCACCACATACACTTGACAAGCCGTCAAATCTCTACTATGTTAAAAGAGTTGGATTGTTATCGCATAGGAGGACAATGCCGTGCAAATTTTTACGATTGGCTACACAAAGAAAAGTGCGCATAAATTTTTCGGTCTAATCAAAGCCAACAAAATTGATGTGTTGATTGATGTACGGCTCTACAACAATACACAGCTTGCCGGATTTTCAAAAAGCCGCGACTTGGAATATTTTCTTGAGGAACTTTGCGGCTGCGGTTATGTCTGGGCAAAGCAATTCGCACCAAGCGCTGCGCTGTTCAATGACTACAAAAGCGGACAGGTTGACTGGACAGGTTATAAAATTGTCTATCGGGATTTCCTGAACGCGCATCCCGGCCTTGATTTTTTTCAGTTGTATAAAAGTAAGCGGATATGCCTTTTATGCGCTGAAGATACGCCGGAGCACTGCCATCGCAGACTGCTTGCCGAAAAAATCGCTGAGGAGCAAGACTGCGGTGCAATTACGCATTTGTAAACACTGCGCGTAGCTGCGGATTGTAGATATGCAAGGGCTTGCGCAGACCTCTTATGGCTATGTCCGCCATGTTAAAAGCTACATTTTCGAGAGCCAATTTGGCTTGCTGAAAATGTAGCTTTCTCTAGATATCGAGCAATTTCAAACAAAACAACCTACCCATCGAAAACAAGTGGGCTTGGCTCAAAAACAGGCTCCGTACGACGCACTGCAGGACATGATGCCCGGCGACGAATGAGTGCGGGACCCAACTTCATATCGAACCCCACACCCGTCTGCATATGATATAGCAAATTTAAGTAAGTGATGATTCATTCGCGTTTTGTAGGGGACGCTGTCCTCAGCGTCCCGCAAACGCAATAACATAGCGGGTTTTCTGCGGGCGGCTGGGGATAGCCGCCCCTGCAAGGGATGCCTGCAAGGGGTGCCTGCAATCCGAGTTAATCAGTGGTTACTTTTAAGAGCATTGGCCACGCGAATGAAACATTCGGCTGGTGCGCTGCGTAATTGAATACTGAGAAACCGTGCTCCCGGGGAAATCCGAGTGCGCGGTTTTTTCATAATCCGGTCTTGCTTTTTCAGACTAAAATATTGTATACTATATCTGAGGGGAAATTGACTGTTTTTTGATCACCCCCATCGCTTTCTTTTAAGACAATAAAAAATAAATTGAATTTTTCAAAACATTAAGAGCAAACCATCGCTTTCATCGTTTATATAGTCAAAGGGATGGTGAAAGCCATGTTGGAACAGCTCATTCGGTCGGCGCTGAAAGAATATGCGCAGCAGCAAAAATTTCCTGAGAAGCAGAAAGCGCAATCAGTGACCGATTGGATCAGACAAAAAGATAAGGGCAGGTGCTGAAATGGCAGTGGCAATTGTGGGAAAAATCACTGAGTTGGCACGCAAAGCATCCATGGGCGATGAGGCCGCGTTTGAAGAGCTCTACCGGCTTACGCGGGACAGGGCCTATTTCGTGGCATATTCGATCACGCACAACGAAGAAGACTCGCTGGATATTCTCCAGGAAAGCTATTTGAAGGCCTGGAAAAAATTGCGGGAAATGATTGAGCCAGAAATCTGCGCAGCGTGGATGAATCAAATCGTGGGCAATACGGCAAAGGATTTCGTGAAAAAACGTCGTCCGCAATTGTTTGAGCCATTGGGAGAAGAGGATAACCTTCTGATGCTGCAGCCGGAAGAAGATTCCGCTTATATTCCCGATGCCGCGATGGATACCACAGAAACAAAACGGCTCATTATGGAAATCATCGACGATCTGCCGGAGGACCAGCGGCTTTGCGTGCTGCTCTATTATTATGATGATCTCCCTGTGGCGGATATCGCGAAAGCCCTTGAGGTGCCCATTTCCACCGTGAGCAACCGGCTGGCGTATGCCCGCAAAAAAATTGCCAGAAGCGTGGAGGAGCTGGAGAAATCAGGGAAAGTAAAGCTTCGCGGCGCGGCACCGCTGTCATTGCTGCCGTGGCTGCTGCGCGGTGCGGCAAGCGAAAGCGGCAAAATACTTCCGCCGATCATATTGGGCGGCGAAAGCACGGGCACCGCAAACGCAATTCTGATGGGCGCCGCTCTGCCGAAGATCATGGCGGGCATCGCGGCAGTTATCATCATCGCGGGCAGCGTGGTGACAGCTGCACTGCTCCTGCCGAAGCGGCTGGAGTCCGCACCGGACATTACGAAACCTGTGGCCGAACCCACCGCTGTTGCACCGGATGCGATTGCGGCCCTGGACGCGGTTTTGTCTTCCACCCTGGATCGCTGGGTGAACACATATACCGAGCCGCACCGGGCTATCCCGGAAGCAGGGGTGACACAACAGGCAATCACACAGGCCATAAGCACGCGAGAAACGGCAGAGGAAGGCACCACATCAATGGCTCGCAGCACCACGATCACACACAATGCGGCCAGCAGCACAATAACAGCCGCAAAGCCTGCCGCCACCACCACAGCCGCCGCCGCCACAACTGCTGCGAAACCTGTTGCAACCACCACCGCGGCTGCCACCACTGCCACCACTGCCACAACTACCACCGCGCCGCGGCTCATCACAAAAAGCAGCAATGGCGTGATCATCGAATACATGAGCGGCACGTTGCCGGAGGATGTCGTGTTTCTTGCAGTTGTCGGAAGCGCCGGCTTCACCACCCGGATGATCAATCCTTCAGCAGGTTTGGTTGTGGAACGATTCACCCTTTCCTGCACCGTGAACGGCACACAGGTCCCGGTGCAGGGCAGCGTCACCGTCCGCTTGCCTGTGCCCGCGCATGCCCTGCCGGATATCGCCTTGCTGGAAGTGCAGCATGTCACGGCGCCGCTGCAAGTGGATGACATGCCTGTTCAGGCGGAAGGCGGCTATCTTGTATTCACCACAACCTATATTTAATCCGTACTTGGGTTAATTCCCCGCTCCTCGGGGGCGGCACGGGTCCAGGGCTTGCCCTGGGGTTCATACCATTGATTTAAAGAAAGGACTTACGAAGATGAAAACGAAACGTTTTATTTCTATTATTTTGACAGCAATCATGATGCTTGGAGTATTGATACCTCTCGGCGCGGTGAGTGTATCCGCGGAGCCGGCAGCGCTGAACCCGGGGAACATCGTCACCTTTGGCGCGTATCCCCAGAGCCTTGTGACAGACGCTGCCCTGATTGCCCGCCTGAATGCGCTCGGAACGGAAGAGGATGCGGAGCTGGACGGCTGGAAGTACGCGCTCCAAAAAGGAGATTGGTTCCGCTTTGAGCCAATTGAATGGCGGGTGCTGCAGAAGCGCCAGAATACAATCAGCAGGAAGAACGAAGTTTTGCTGCTGGCGGACAAAGTGCTCGATGCCTATGCGTTTGGCGCGTTGGTAACAGGAGATTATGTAGAAACTCCATTGGCAGCGGATTGGCTGTTTGACAAAGCCAACCCATGCGCATTTGGCATTGGCAGCTACGCGGAATTTATTCCGCCCAGTATAGTTGCGAATAATTACGGGGATTTTACGGTTGGGGAGTATCCTGCGGGCGAATGGGTAACCAATGTGTTCCGTCCGGCAAGCATGTCGCAAGGAATTAGTTTCATGTCCCTCAGAGCGACAGTCGCTTGGACTCCGGGCATGGGAGTGCTTTCGTTGGGCGGGCAAGCGAATGCTGGGACTCTTCAAAATTTCGCAAACAGCAGGTTTGCCGCATTTGGGCTTGGCACCAACCCGAGCCGCACGGCGAAACCCACTGACTATGCAGTTGCCGCGGATGTTTATACAGACGGCACCAATGCCCGGTGGTGGATTGAGCATGAATCTGATGACTATCAGGGCAGACCCGTGGGCAGATGGTCGGCTTTGGGACTCTCGTTTACTCCTTCGTATAATCGGGGCGCCGCCGTTGATTTTGACGGCAGCCTGAATGGGTTCCAGGCTGATTTTTATGACTATCAAATGGGCATGCGGCCAACGCTCCAGCTCAACCCGGAAGTATTCGACAACATGCCTTCTGTCACTTATCACGACGGCATGGCTGCCGATAAGCAGGACGTTCGTTTTGGCGAACCGGTATTTGCCGGTGCCGATGTGCCAACCCGCGCGGGCTATGAATTCCTTGGCTGGGCCGAAGCACAGGATGCGGAGGAACCGGATTATCAGCCCGGCGAGCTCATCTCCCCCTTGATCTATGGGTATGAGTATATACGCGACGGCATATGGGATTTCCCGCAGGATCTTTACGCCGTGTGGAAACCCGTGAAGTATACCTACTCCTTCCACTATGGCAGCGGCGAAGAAGCAAAGACCTATCCAAAGGTGACCGATGTCGATTTCCCGCTTGACCTTGTACAGGAATGGACGCCTGTGCCAACCCGCCCCGGCTTCCGGTTCCTTGGCTGGGCACTGACCGAGAATGCGTCCGGGCCAGACTACCAAATCACGGATTCGATCACCGGCATCAATCAGGATCAGGACTTTTATGCTGTTTGGATGTTCCACGTTGACATGCTCTCGGATGGAAACGTTTCGGTCGCGCCCGTCAACGCATTCCCTTCCGGCACTGCAATGACAGTATCGCCCATTGGCCTGAATACGACGGTCGGCGTGAATGGCAACAATCCAATTTGGTTGTCATATAACATTTCGTTCCGGAATGGCGGTGCGAAAGTGCAGCCTGATGAGGCGGTTACAGTGCGGATTTTTATCCCGCAGGAATTTATTGACGCGCTGCTTGCCAACGGCGGCAATCTGAACCAAATTGATGTCAAGCATAAAAACTCCGTCACAGGGTTATATGAAAACATCACCGAAAAAGGTGCCGAAGGGCCGGACGCGGAAGGAAACTATTACATGGTATTTCAGGCGGAGGCGTTCAGCGAATATCGGCTCGAATGGCAGCCGGCCAAAGAGGCAGATAAAACCGGCACCCAAAAATATATCCGGCTTTGGGGCAAAACCACAAAGTATGCAGCGAATTTCTGGAACTGGCTGCTATGCATCTTCTGTTTCGGCTGGATTTGGATGATGTTTTAGCCCGCACTGGTGCACTTTTGTGTGATTTTGGGTTATATTGATCAACAATCAAAGCAAAAACGATAATGCGCTGAAATCATCAAGCACATGATCTGCATCGAGGTAATTCCCGGCAGCCTTGGAAATCAAAACGGTGTTCATTCCAACCGCTCTTGCGGGAACGATATCTTTTTCATAATCGTTGCCGATCATCATAGCCTCGCCGGCACTTGCATTGAGCTTTTGCAACGCCTGCTCAAAAAACATGGGATTCGGCTTGCTTGCGCCCAACTCTTTTGAAGTAAAAAACCATTGGAAGTATGGTTCCAGCTCCGCTTTTTCAAACGCCTTTTTCATCAGCGCGGCATCGGAATCCCCCGCGTTTGACAGCACCGCACACGTATAATTTTCTGAAAGCTTTGGCATAAGCGAATGCACGCCCTCCATCGGCGTAACCCGCGGCCATGTAACCATTGCGCCTGTGCATTGCGGATAATCCACCATCAAGGTGTCTCCCCAATCAAACAGCAGGTATTGGATAGGATTGTTCACGATATCACCTCCGTCATCATGAAACAGTATAGCACACGCTCCCGCGCCTTGTCCAGAAAAATGTTGCAAATCCGGCGCGTCCAACGCAGCTCTGACAAAAAACGCACTCACGTTTGTGGGTGCGTTTTTTTGCATCTGGATATCCCCCCAATCTTCACCCAATGTTCAGATAAGCAACAACAGGGCATCAGGATCGCGGGCTATACTACAGAAAAAGCCAAGAAAGGAGTGAGCAAATGGAGCAAATGAACGGCAGGCACGAGCTGAAATATTACATCAACGCGGCGGATTGCGCACAGCTGCGTGCGCGGCTGCGGACGGTGATGCGGCCGGACGAGCACGCGGGCGTCTCCGGCGGGTATCTGGTGCGCAGCCTTTATTTCGACAACTACGCGGACAAGGCGGTGACGGAAAAGCTTTCCGGCCAGAGCCGGCGGGAAAAATTCCGGCTGCGGTATTACAGCGGCGATAGTTCCATGATCCGGCTGGAAAAAAAGAGCAAGGTCAACCGGCTGTGCTGCAAAGAAAGCGTGGGGATTCCGGCGGAGGCTTGCGCGGCGCTGCTGGCGGGGGATTACGGCGTGTTGAACCACCCGGAGGTTCCGCTGTATATGGAGCTTTACACAAAACTCCGCAGCCAAAACCTGCGCCCCCGCAGCATTGTGGAGTATCACCGGGAGGCGTATATCTACCGGCCGGGCAATGTGCGCATCACGTTTGACAGCGGGGTCAGGATGTCGAACAGCGTCGCGGGATTTTTCAATTCTGCGCTGCCCACCATCCCGGCAATCAACGGCGATCTCACCATTTTGGAGGTCAAGTACGACGGCTTTTTGCCGGATATCATCCGCAACCTTGCGCAAATCGGCCTGCGCTCACAGACAGAAAGCTCCAAATACGTGATGGCAAGGCTTGTGTAAACAGGTGTAGATATTAAAAATAAAATTTATCAGGAGGTTTTTTCCATGGCAGATATGCTAAAGCAACTCTTCAGTTTTGATTTTCTCAGCAAGGCGGCGTCCTTTTCCATCCCGGACATTTTGGCGGCACTGGGACTTTCTTTTGCATTGGGCCTGTTCATCTATTTCGTGTATACCAAGACCTACAAGGGCGTGATGCACTCGTCCTCGTTCGGCGTTACGCTGATTGCGATGGGGATGATCACAACGCTTGTCATCCTGACGGTATCGTCGAACTTGATTGCGTCGCTCGGCATGGTGGGCGCGCTGTCGATCGTCCGTTTCCGTACCGTCGTCAAAGAACCGCTCGACCTGGTGTACCTGTTCTGGTCGATCACGGCGGGCATTGTTGTGGGCGTGGGGCTGCTGCCGCTTGCGGTGATCGGCTGTGTGCTGATTGGGCTGACGCTGTTCGTGTTCGTCAACCGCAAGAGCAGCGACACCCCCTATGTTGTGGTCATCAGCTGCGCGGGGGAGGCGAACGAAATGCAGGCTTTGGCGCTGCTGAAAGAACGCACGAAGAAGCATGTGATCAAAGCCAAGAGCGTTTCTCACATGGGCATAGAGCTCACGGTTGAGGTGCGGCTGAAGGGCTCGTCCTCGCAATTTGTCAACGAACTGATGGGCATCGCGGGGATTGCAAACGCAACGCTGGTGTCATATAACGGCGATTATTATATGTAATGGAGGGCGTGGGAGCATGAGCATGATCACGAGCAAACGGCTTGCGGCGATTGTTGCCGTGGTGCTTTGCCTGAGCCTGCTGTTGTGCGGCGTCCTCGTCTATGCGGCCTATCTTTTTGAGGGCACGGCGGCCAATCCTGAATACAAAACAAGGCTGTTTGGGGAGGAAATTCTTACCATCGACATTCAAACAGAAGAAGAGGACTGGCAGGATTTGTTGGATAACGCACAGGCAAAGGAGTGGATTTCCGGCGATTTGCTGATCAACGGCGCGCTGTTCCGCGGCGTGGGAATCCGCACCAAGGGGAACTCCAGCCTTTCTCAGGGGCGCATGGGCGGCTCGTCCGAAGCGCAGCGGTACAGCCTGCAATTCAGCTTTGATAAATATATCAAAGGGCAAACCTGCTATGGGCTGAACACCTTCTGTGTCAACAACATGATGGGCGACGCCACCTACATGAAGGACTATCTCGCCTACGAAATCATGGAGTACATCGGTGTGGCGGCACCCCTGCGCAACTATGCGAGCGTCACGGTCAACGGCGAGGACTACGGCTTTTTTGTGACGCTGGAGCGCTACGACCAATCATATCTGGAGCGGGCGTTCGGCACATCAAACGGGCAGCTTTATAACGTGAAGATCGCCATGGGTGCGCGCGGAGAATTTGAGGACAATCTGGGCGGCGATATGAGAGCCGCTGCCCCGGCAGACGGCGAAGAAAACAGGCGCGTTGTCAGAATTGGCGGCGGCTTTGGCGGCAGAGGCGGCGGCGGTTCGCTGGTATATACCGACAACAAAATCAGCAGCTACAACTCAATTTTTGACAACGCCGTCTTCAAAAAAAATTCAGACAAAGACAAACAGCGGGTGATTACCGCCATCGAAAAACTCAACGAAGGCAAGGAGCTCGAAAAATATTTTGACGTGGATGCCATTCTGCGCTACTTTGCGGCGCACAACACCGTCGTGAACCTGGACAGCTACAGTTCCGGCATGCAGCAGAATTACTATATTTATGAGCGCGGCGGCAAGCTCATCATTTTGCCGTGGGATTACGGCTTGGCGTTCGGCGGGTTTCAATCGGGCAACGCCTCGGACTATGTGAATTTCCCCATCGATACGCCTGTCAGCGGGGTGAGCATGGAGGAGCGCCCCCTGCTCAACAAGCTCCTTGAGGTGGATGAATACCGCGAGCGCTATCACGAATATCTGCAAGACATCGCGGCGAATTATTTGCAAGGCGGCCAGTGGGAAGCTGCGATTACAACGCTGGACACAAAAATTTTCTCCTATGTGGAAACCGACGCCACAGCATATTTCACCGGCGAGCAATATCAGGAATCCCTGCCTGTGTTCACGGAACTGGGCTTGCTCCGTGCGGAGAGCATTCTTGGGCAGCTGGGCGGCACGGTGCCCTCCACAACGGAAGGGCAGCGCGCAAACAGTGCCGCCCTGATTGACACAGCAGGCGTGAACATGAGCGCGCTTGGCTCCATGGGCGGCGGCATGATGCGGGTTCGGGTGCAGGGAGAGAACGGCGAAGCGCCCAACGGCGAAATGCCCGAAGGCGGGAGAATGCCCGCAGGCGGTGCGCCTGGTGGCAACATGCCTGGCGGCATCGATATCACGCTCACGCGGGAGGCAATGGAAATCTTGGAGGCGGCAAACTTTGAAGTCGACGAGGTGAGAGAAGACTTGCTGGCGCTTGGGCTGACCGAGGAACAAATCGAGCTGGCGGCTGCCATGATGGGCGGCGGCGGATTTGGCAGGTTCCCCGGCGGCAATGCAGGCGAGGGTGCGCGCGGCGGCAGGGGCGGCATGCCCGGGCAAAATCCCGACGCGGCGTCTGCCAATCAAAACAGTGCGGCCTATGCGATTATTTTTGCGGCGCTGATGCTGGTGCTCGCGGGGGCGGTTGCGATTGTCGCGCGGCCGCGAAAGAATCAGATGTAGTTCAGCCAAAAAACAACGGTTCGTCAGGCGCATGAGATAAGATAGTGACACCGAAAGAGAGGTGTTGCAATGACCGAAGACGAATCACTCCCCCGAAAGAGAACCCAAAATTCAATCAAAAAAGGAGAACCACATGAAACACAGAAAAATTATTCAGAAGCTTTTTGCAATCCTATGCGCCATTGCCCTGCTGATGGCACTGGGCGCGGTCACCGCTTCCGCCGCCGGTTCGGCAAAAAAATCCGGCAAAAAAATGACAGAGACCGTGGCTGTTGAAAAAAGAGAGAAGCGCCACGCGGGTGCCTGCAAGCAAAAAGAGGCGCTTACTGAAGAACAAAAAACTGAACACGCCGCCAAGATGAAAGAGCATCTGGCGAAGCAGCTGGCGGACGGAAACATCACACAAGCGCAGTATGATGAAATCATCAAAGCGATGGAAAACGGCACAATGTCCGTAAAAATCAGGCAGGGCAAACCGCACGAGGGCGATGTCAAAATGAAAGTGAAACGCGCGCAATAATGGCAATCAAGTTGGCGGGGTTGGCGCAGGGCAATCGCCCGGATACTAATCCGCGATTAGAAACATCGAAAGCTGCAAGCGAAGATCTTTCATATAAGGATTTTTGCGCAGCAGATTTCGTGAATGGTTCTTATTGCGGATAAGTATCAATTGCCGGCCCCGCGAACGGCATTTGACTTTTGGCGCGCCCGGCGGTATAATAATGAAAAGGGGGTGAAGCGCATGGCAAAGCTGCTGATTTGCGACGACGAGCCCGGCTTGCGGGCCGTGATTCGGCGTTACGCGCAGTTTGAGGGGCACGAAACCACGGAGGCGGAAAACGGCATGGAGGCCGTGGAGGCCTGCCGCGGCGAATCGTTCGACGCCATCATCATGGATGTGATGATGCCCGAGCTGGATGGGTTTTCCGCCGTGAAGGAAATCCGCCGAACCTCCGACGTGCCGGTGCTCATGCTCTCGGCCCGCGGCGAGGAATACGACAAGGTGCTGGGCTTTGAACTCGGCGTGGACGACTACGTGGTCAAGCCCTTTTCGTCGAAGGAAATCATGCTGCGCATCGGTGCCATTTTGCGAAGGACCGGAAAAAGCGCCGTTGACAACGAAAGTCATGTCACCTTCACAAAAGAGGGGTTTCACGCGGACATGACCGCCTACAAGCTGTTCGTCGACGGCGAGCAGATGGAGGTGGCGCCCAAGGTATACGACCTGCTGTTTTTCCTCATCCGCAACAAAAATATCGCCGTCCCGCGCGAAAAAATTCTCACGGAGGTGTGGGGCTACGATTATTACGGCGACGACCGGACGATTGACACGCACATGAAGCTGCTGCGCAAGGCCATGGGCCCCTACGCGGGCTTGATCACCACGCTGCGCGGGCTGGGCTACCGGTTTGAGGGCTGAACTCTGGTGAAAGGACGGTCATAGAAACATGAAAAATTTACAGCTAAAATGGAAAATTGTTGCCTATCTGCTGGGGTTTTGCGCCCTGCTGCTGGGGATGCTGTGGCTGTTCCAGACCGTGTTTTTGAATGACATGTACCAGCTGATCCGCAAGCGGGAACTGCGCGAGGCGATTGGCATCGTGGAAAAAGAAATCAACAGCCCGCAGCTGCAATCTATTTTGGTGCGGCTGCAAGAAGAAAAAGATATTTTGATTGCGCCCGCGATGGAGTTCATTGCGCCGCAGCGGGCACAGCCAAAAATTCGCGTTCGAATCGGCGAGCGGCTGCCGGAGACCATCACCGAAACCCGCGCGTTCACGCTCGAAAACGGGCACACCCTCACCCTTGCTTTTCACGCGATGATTCTCCCCGTCAACGCAACGGTTACAACCCTGCGCACGCAGTTATATATCATCACGGCGGCGATGCTGCTGCTTTCCGTCCTGCTGGCGATCATCATTGCGCGGCGGGTTTCGCGTCCGATCGAAGACATCAGCCGCAGTGCGCAGACGCTTGCAAAAGGGGATTACAGCACCCGCTTTGACGGCAAGGGATTCCGCGAGATCGAGGCGCTTTCACAAACGCTCAACACGGCGGCGGCGGAGCTTGGGCGGGTGGAAGGCCTGCGGCGCGAGCTGCTGGCAAATGTGTCGCACGACCTGCGCACGCCGCTTGCCCTGATCTACAGCTACGCCGAGATGATGAGCGATTTCCCGGCCGAGATTGCGCCGGAGCAGACGCAGCTGATCATGGAAGAAGCGCAGCGCCTGGCGGGCCTTGTGAGCGATGTGTTGGATCTTTCCAAGCTGGAAGCGGACATGGAGCGGTGCAACGCCGCCCGCTTCAACCTGACGGAAAATATCCAAAAAACCACCCAGCGCATGCAGGCGCTCCTGCAAAAAGAGGGTTTTCGCATCACGTTTGATTATGACAGCGATGTCTATGTGAACGCGGACGAAAACAAAATCAGCCGGGCGTTTTATAACCTGCTCATCAATGCCGTCAATTATTCCGGCGAGAGCCGCGAGGTGGTTGTGACGCAGAAAATCAAGAACGGCGCTGTGCGCATCAGCGTCATCGACCACGGCGAGGGCATTTTGCCGGAGGAGCTGCCCGCCATCTGGGATCGCTATTATAAAAGCGGCAAGCAGCACAAGCGCGGCGTCGCGGGCACGGGCCTTGGGCTTTCGATTGTGAAGAAAATCATCGAACTGCATGGCGGCAGATATGGCGTGCAGTCGGAATACGGCAAGGGCAGTGTGTTTTGGTTTGAGGTTGCTGCGGCATATGAATAAATTGCAACAATTGCGTTAATTTTAACGAATCGCATGGACTTTTTCTCCTCGCATGATATAATGATAAAAAATAGTGCCAAGGAGAAAAATCGTGACTACTTTTTATTTTACCGCAACCGGAAACTGCCTTGCTGTCGCAAAAGCCATCGGCGGCACGCTGTATTCCATTCCGCAGATCATAGACAAGGAGCGGCGGTATCAGGACGATGTCATCGGCATCGTATTTCCTGTGTACAATTGGGGGCTGCCCCGCATGATTCAACGTTTTTTGCAGACAACCACCTTTGACGCGCCCTATACATTTGCCGTTGGCACATATGGGTTCACGTGCGGCAAATGCATGGAAAACGTGCAGTCGGTTGCCGTCAGGCCGTTCGACTATACGTCAGGCATCAGGATGGCTGATAATTTTCTTCCCGGTTTTGATCAACGCAAGGAAGCGGCGGGCTTTGGCAAGCGTCATGTTCCAGAAAACTTGGCGCGGATTGTTGCGGAGATACACGCAAACACACACAAAACAGAGCGCGCCAATCTGTTGCTGCGGGCCGCGCATCCGCTGATTACGGCATCGGAATCGAAACATACGGAAGTCAACGCGGCCAAGCGCTTCCGCATTGATGAAACATGCACCTTGTGCGGAACATGCGCGAAGGTATGTCCCACGGGGAATCTGACGGTCACAGACCGTGTGACCGCTGCGAACCGCTGCGAGGGCTGCCTTGCCTGCGCGTACTTGTGTCCGCAACATGCTGTTCATGTCCCGGGCGAGAAAAACGATGCCCGCTGGCGGCATCCCGATGTGACGGTTGCTGAAATCATTGCGGCGAATCAAATTAAGGCTTAGGCGCTGGCCGTCAATAAAAAAGCGGGGTCAATGGTGGTTGACCCCGCTTTTGTTTGTGATTGACTGCGTTATACTTTTTTTGTTTCAGGATCAAATTTGCCAAAAGAGGACTGACAGACAAATTTAATCTTCCGGCCTTGGGTTGTTGCCGATATATGTTCCGTTTTCATCGCGGTTTATGGGGTATGCTTTCAGATGAAACTGAATGCAGCCACCGGGACATGGCAAATCCAGATCATATTTTTCCTTGGTGGCTTTGTATTCATAATCGCCTCCGCGCCGAATCCTGAGTTCGCCGCCGCGTTGAATCGAGAGCTTTCGCAGTCGCCGCAGGGCCCCGCGCCTGTAAGTAAGGTCGCCGCCGTACCGAATCACTTCGCAGTATGTATACAGCCGTGTCATGACCCTGGGGCACATGCCGGCGGGACATCCATATTGAAAAACAAACTTGTCCCCTTTTTCCAACCCAAGCCTGCAGTGCCCGGCTTTCCCATCGGTAGCGGTCAGTTCAAACTCCCAATCCTCTACGATCCATGTTTGCATTGTTAGGCCTCCCTTAACTGTTTGATTCATTATACCATTCCCGCACCGAAAGCGCAAGGAGAAAATTCGATGCGGAGCGGGGCGCCGACGCAGCAGGCTTCGCGGCCCCACCACCCCCATAAACACCAACGAACCCCCGATTTATCATCGAGGGTTCATTTTTATTGCTGTTCGTTCAGTTACGCTCAGGCAAGCCTTTTCTCAAGCGCTTCCAGCTGTGCGGCAAGCTCCGCCGGCAGCCGGTCGCCATAAATCTTGTAGTCTTCCTTGATGGATTCGACTTCCGCGCGCCACGCTTCTTTGTCAACGCTCAGCAGCTCCGCCAAGTCGGCGTCGGTCACATCCGTGCCGCTCAGGTCGAGCGCATCAGCTGTGGGCAGATTGCCGACTGCGGTTTGCACAGCGGCGCCATTGCCGGAAATACGTTCAACAACCCACTTGAGCACGCGGCTGTTATCGCCAAAGCCCGGCCACATGAACTTGCCATCGGCATTCTTGCGGAACCAGTTGACGAAGAAAATCTTCGGCAGCTTGTCGGCGTCTGTCTTTTTGCCCATATCAAGCCAATGCTGCAGATAGTCGCCGCCGTGGTAGCCCATGAAGGGCAGCATCGCGAATGGGTCGCGGCGCACCTGGCCAACCTTGCTGCTGATGGCGGCCGCTGTGATTTCCGAGCCCATGATGGAGCCGAGGAAGATGCCGTGGTTCCAGTCGAGGCTTTCGTTCACGAGCGGGATGGTGCTTGCGCGGCGGCCGCCGATGAGGATGGCGGAAATCGGCACGCCTTCCGGGCGCTCCCATTCGTCGGCGATGACCGGGCACTGCGCCGCCGGGGTGGTGAAGCGGGCGTTCGGGTGCGCTGCGGGTTCCGCGGAATCCGGGGTCCAGTCGTTGCCCTTCCAGTCGATGGCATGGGCGGGCGCCGGGATGCCGCTGCCTTCCCACCAAACGCCGCCGTCGTCGGTCAGGGCGACGTTTGTGAAGATGGTGTTGGTCTGAATCTGCTTCATGGCGTTGGGGTTCGATTTCATCGAGGTGCCGGGCACCACGCCAAAGAATCCGGCTTCGGGGTTGATGGCATAGAGCCTGCCGTCTTCGCCGAATTTCATCCAGGCGATGTCGTCGCCGACGGTTTCCACCTTCCAGCCGGGCAGGGTGGGCTCGAGCATGGCGAGGTTCGTTTTGCCGCAGGCGCTCGGGAACGCGCCGGCCACATACCGCACCGTGCCTTCGGGGCTGGTGAGCTTCAGGATGAGCATATGCTCAGCCATCCAGCCTTCGTCACGCGCCTGCACGCCCGCGATGCGCAGGGCGAAGCACTTTTTGCCCAGCAGGGCGTTGCCGCCGTAGCCGGAGCCGAGCGACCAGATCATGCGCTCATCGGGGAAATGGCTGATGAATTTGTCGTTCACATCGGGGATGCAGGGCCAGGCGCTGTCGGCTTCGCCTGCGGCAAGGGGCTGACCCACCGAGTGCAGGCACTTCACGAATTCGCCGTCCGCGCCAAGGGCTTCCATCACCGGGGTGCCGATCCTTGTCATGATCCGCATGTTGGCGACAACATAGGGGCTGTCGGTGATTTCCACGCCGATTTTTGCGATATAGGAGCCGACCGGGCCCATGGAGAAGGGGATGATATACATCGTGCG
>JGI994J12354_10002330_pt1 | contig 18636 bp, 15 predicted proteins | sample IntmicLarv3ML3BL_FD_12354 | JGI IMG/M metagenome (IMG submission 12354)
CGCCGGTTTGAAAAACCGCGGCCAGAAGCTGGCGGCAAACGGATTCGCCGATTCAAAGCAGACATGCAGATGCGATTTTCCATTCTCATTGCAAATACGGAATGCGTGCGTCAGCAATGCTTTCCCAATCCCTTTGCCACGGTAACGAGAATCAACAAACGCGCCAAGGTCGCCGATATACGCGCTGTCTGTGGTTGTGAGCTGCTCCGTATCAAAATCGCAATGTAAGGTAAAGCTCATCACGCCGATGACAGCGTTTCCGTCCCGCGCAACCAATACAACTGCATTGTTGAGCAAGACTTCAATATCTTGCTTATTTTGTTTACTTCTTTGCAAAAAAATGGGTGCGTCTGCATAGTAACGGCGGGAATCGTCGGCAATCGCAAGCAAGGCATCCGCATCCTGTGCGGTTGCGCGTTCGATGCAATACGCGCATGACGCATCGCTGAGGTTAACGCTTGTGCTTTGACAGGCATCGACGACGTACGAGCCGAATCCAAGCGCATACAAGCCGTTTTGAACCGTTTCATCATCGTAATAGGTCATCCACAGATGGTTGAAACAATTGTCCCGCACCCATACCCGTGAAGTGTACGCGTATAGCGCCGCATAGATGCGCATTTCATCGCATAATGAAGCAGCATGGCCTACGATAGGTAAAAAAGCGGTGCGTTCATTGTGGAAATCGAAAGTCATCCAGGCCATGTATCCGGCGATTGCATGATTCTCAAACGCGGCAATTGCTTGGCCGCAACCGATTTGCTCCCGCAGGTATGTTTCAAGTGCCGCTTCGCCGCCGTTGTGAAACGGCGGGAATGAATCGCCGTGGCAATACTGTACGAACTGCTTTTTCCATAACGCAATCGCACATGGAATATCGTTTGTTTGCATAAGCCGTATGTTCAATGGTATCCCGCTCCTTTGAAGTACGGCTTATTATATCACAGGTTGTTTGAAATTTCCACTACCCAATTTACTTGAGAGCCGCGTCAATTGAAACGCCCGTCCCACGTGGGTATGTTCTTCAGAAAATCACCTCGCACCGCCGGGACATAGTACGCGCCGAAGGTTATAAGTCCGTTTTCGCGCGCCATGGACGGTATTTCGACCAAAAAATTGTAGTATGGCATCATGATGGAATCAAGCCGGCTGGTACGGTATGTCAGTTCCGCATGCGCGATGTACGATTCGCCCGGCATGGCTTCCGGCACGGAGGTGATATAGCATCCGTCCAGTAAAAGCGTGCGTGCTTCGTCCGCGGTGATGATAGGATAGTCGCCGATTTTTTGCGACAAGTCCGTGTTATCATACTGTATCGCGTACAGGCCGCCCAAAACGCTGCCGATGAAGCTGAGCCTGTGGAAGTGATAGTTGCGTATACGTTCTGTCAGGCTGCCTGTGTTTTCAAATACGGCTGTATGCAACCGGTGTCGGTCGCCGCTGTAGGTGTAATCGGCGGGCAAGTCATACCCGGGTGATGTAAAACAAGTGAATGCGCCGTGTGCGGCAAAAAGCTGCTGCGTCATCGCCAGCGCCTGCTTATAGGCGGCGTCGTTAAGAGAAAGCAGCGAGCCATCCGGCATCGGCAGCGCCTCCTGGAAGACTACTGAAAAATGATTATACGCGGCAAGCTTTCCGATGTCATGTGCCAAACCGGCCGTTTCCGCTGTCAGCCGTAACGTAACGCGTCCGTCCTTTTCGATTTGAACGGTCGCGCCATTGCATTCCGCCGTCGCTCGATAGACGTTTGTGTTTTGGCGCAGATCCTCCTCGGAGGCGTCTGGGCCCAGTTTCTCTATAATCTTCGCAAGTTGCTCTGCTGACGGTTCCGTGTATATATTGATGATGTCCATATTGAACAGTGCTGCAACCGTCTCTGCCTCCGTGCGCATTTCCTCCGGCGACAGGCCGGTGACGGGTGCACCCGCACTGTCATATATGTGCGGGTTCCGGTATACGGGCATGGTGGTGAGGGTGTTGTCCGCCGTCCACGGGTTGCCGTTTTGCAACTCGCCGATGTCATACGCCATATACCCCTCAAAGCCGTATGTGCCGAAGTCGGTATCCACGGTAAGCATCGGCAGCCGGGACGTATCAACAGCCTCGGTCGGCAGTATATCGGCATCGGTTACAGGCTCCGTTGGCTGTGCCCTGTCCAGTGCGAACGGTACCGCGACAAGCAGGCAAGCCACTGCCGCCGCTGCCCACCGCAGCCATGGTGGCCGGGCACCGCGGATTCTTTCCGGCGCGCCATTGGCTTCCGCAATCATATCATCGTCTATCTGGCCGATACAATCCAATACATCTTCAGCTTTCATACCATCACCCCTTCGCGTTCAAGCGCTGCCTTTAGTGTTTTACGCGTACGGAAGAGCATGGACTTCACTTTGCTCTCGCTCATATGATACCGCGCCGCAATCGCCTGTATGGAATCGGCGTACCAGTACCGCCGTACGAAGACCATCCGGCGTTCCTTCTCCAGCGACAGTAGGCAGGTATTGATAACACCGGTGACAAGCGTGGCCTCGTATTCCCGCTCGACATCGCTGCCGGACGGTATGCAATCCGCAAGCTCGCCGTACAGCAAGGCGATTTCACCGCCGCCGCGCTTCTGCGTACGCTGCGCTTTGTATTTGTTGAGGGAAAGGCGGCGCGTGATTTTTCCTAAAAATGCACGGAAAACAACAGGGCGCTGCGGCGGTACAGTCTCCCAAGTCTTGCGGTATGTGTCGTTCACACATTCCTCGGTATCCTCGGCGTTTCGCAAAATGTTATACGCGATGGCGGCGCAATACCGCCCGTACTTCCGGGCAGTCTCCTGTATGGCGTCTTCCATACGTGCTTCGTACAGGTCGAGTATCTTGTCGTCGTCCATTTTGCCACCTCTTCCGCCTTTTTGCCTCAACTATACAGACAACAAAAGGATGCATCCGTTGCATGAAAAATGAAAATCAATAGATAAATTAAGTTAATCATCGTTTACAGTTTACATAGGTTTATTTCTCATTATATCACACAGGCACAAACGCGCAACAGGCTTCGCTGTCATTCCGCGACGGACAGAACTGTCTGCCCGCTTCCGCCGAAAGTCGCCAGGCGCGCGGCAATGTCGTCGAATGTCAGCCGCCGATATGCGTCCAGCATTTTTACGAAATCCGTCCCCCGTGTGAAGTATCCACACTGCGCCGGGACGATGGCCTCGATGCTGTTCAATCCACGGATGAATTGCCCGATATGCTTGTTCTTCAACCGGTCAAAATCCGCACGGTCAAAGCCGGCCAGCTTCACGCGCTCGATTTCCGCCAGCAACGATTCGTACACCTTCTGCGGCGATTCCGATTCCCCGGCGTACAGCGACAGTGCCAAATCCGCGTCGGTCAGCACGTCCGCGCCGAAGCGCTCGTCAATAAGCCCGCGTGCAAACAAATCCGCATACAGCGCACTGCTCTCCCCGCAGAGGAGATCCAGCAGTACCCGTGCGGCCGCTGTGTCACAGGGGTGTTTCATCGGTGCCGCGTCCTTGATCCCAATGGCAAATACCGGCCGCGGCACATTCATTTTGCGCCGGGCGAACTCCTTCGCGACGACCGGCGGTTCCTCACCGTAATGCCGCTTCACGTCCGAGGACAACTGCGGCACGTTCCGCTCAATGAGGTCAAACAGCGCGTCCGCATCCGCAAAATCCCCCGTACAAATGACGGCCATATTGCGCGGTGTGTAGAACGTGCGGTGGCAGAGGGTAAGCGTGTCTTTGTCCAGCGCCGCGACGGATTTTGCCGAACCGGCGATGTTCTCACGCATGGGATGCACCGCGTAGGCCGCTTGCAACGCGCCGAGGTACGCCGCCCATTGCGGGTCGTCGTCGTACATGCGGATTTCCTGCGTGATGATACCCTTTTCTTTCTCTACATTTTCATCCGTAAGATACGGGTGGTATACGAATTCCAGCAACGCGCGCAATCCGTCCTCCATGCGACCAATGGTGTCGAAATAGAAAGCCGTGGCGGAGGCGGTAGTAAATGCGTTTACCTCCGCGCCGAGAGCGGCGAAAACTTCAAATAAACCCGGCTTGCCCGGCGCGCTTTCAAACAGCTTGTGTTCCAGAAAATGCGCCGCACCCGGGGGCGTATCGCGGCGCGTATGCGAAGCGGTGAAGGACATATCCATCGCGCCGTACCGCACACAGGCCATGCAGCGTGCTGAAGCATATCCCTTCTTTGGTATGAGATAGCATGTGATGCCGGACGGCAACTCTTTCCGCTGCAACAGCGTTTGTTCAGGCATACGGGTTGCCTCCTTCCTGTGTAAGCCGGTAGGTCAGGACGGTTTGTACCTGCGCGAATGCGCTGCGGCAGCCTTCCGACGTGGCGGCTTCAATGCCTTGTATGACCTCGTTAAGCCCGCCGCTGTCCCCTGCGATGATTTGTGCCACGGTGAAATCCGCCAATGCCGCGGGGTCGTCCGCCAATGTACGGAGGGAGCGGGCGAGTGTTTTCTTTGCTTTGGAGAGCGCGTCCTGTGTGAAATCACCCGACTGCATATGCGAAATAGACTCGGCGATGAGTTCCTCCGCGTGGGGGAAGTCCGCCGCATCCAGCCCGGATTCCACCAACAGTATGGACTTAAAACGGTAATACGCCGAGGAAACGTAGTAGCAAAGCTGTGCCTTTTCCCGTACGCGTGCGAAGAGCATGGAATTCCCGCCGCCGCCGAAGAGGGCATTCGCCACGAGAAGATTACAATACGCCTGCCCAATCGGCGCGATACCCGCACGCAGGCCGATACAGAGCTTGCCCTGCGATGTGTCGACGGCTTCCTCCACGATGCGCGGCGAAAGCGGCGGTATGGCGAAACCGGCGGGCGGCGGTGCCGCGCGGTGCCCATCGGGGAAGGGGAGCCGGTGTTGCAATTGCGCGGCAAGCGCCTCCGCGGCCATGTCGCCGACGGTGATGATATCAACCGCCGTTTCGGACAAGAGCGCGATATGCTGTGCATACAGCGCTTCCGGTGATGCAGCGGGGATGTCCGAAGCGTATCCGTCTCCGTCAACGCCAAAGGGCTCGTCCCGGCACAGTTCCTCCACACAGCGCAGCCGGGCATAGGCGCGTTTGTCATTCTCCCTTGCGAGGAGAGCCTTGCGGAGCGCCTCACGCGCGGCGTCCACTTGTGCCTTACGGAACGCGCCGCTGTCTGCCAGGGGTTCGAATAACACTGCCCGCAGGAAGGCGATGGCATCGCCGGCGGATACATCACGCGTCGTCTCCAGGGAAACCCGCAGAAGATGTTCTTCTCCTTTTTTCACAACATCAATTAAAAAAACAGCGCCGCAGAGTGTTTCCGCATGGCGGGCAATATCCCGCGCACTGGGGAAAGCTTGGCAGCCCCGCATCCATACAGCCGGGAGCAAGGCGTTACGCGTGGCTTCCTCCCTTTGCAACGGCCGGCGGAACCATATGGTATATGTGCGCGTTTGGAAGATATGGGTTTCATAATGGCGCAGGGTTACACCCTGCGAAATGGGGATTTGCTGCATCGTCTCATCCTTTCGGTTAATTTATGTTACAATGCCCGGAATTGGCAGGGTTGATACATGCGGAAAGTAAATCAAAGGTTGCTCTTTCTATCAAAAAGTGGTAGAATTATGACATAATATGATGAAGAAACAACAGGGTATTATCAGCAGAGGAGGTGTGTTGTGAAAATACTGGTTTTTCTATTGATTGCGATAGGTGGCGTGTTGATGTCGATCGCCGGTTTCCGATACCATAACGTTACGAAGCGTACGCTTGCATTGAAGGATTTCCTTCCAGGCTATGCAAATTCAACGAAAACAGTGGCAAAACTCACGATTGTATTTTTTGTCATTGGTTATATCATCGGCGGTGTCGATGTGTTGCTGCGGGATGTGGAGCCGATTTATTATTTCGTTGGTACCGTGTTCTTTGTCGGTGCGATATTCGTGTTTTTGTTTGTGCATGATTTGGGTCTGCTTGTGGATGCGCTCGCAAAGAGTAACGAAGATTTGCGGTCGACACTGGTTTCTGTGGCGGAGCAGAACAAAACGCTCCGTACGGAGCTTGATGAGGAGATACAAGCCGTCATGCATCGGGATAATCTTTTGCATACAGTGAATGAAGCGACCTCACTGTTGCTCACGTCTGAGGCCGATGCCTTCGCAGAAACAATCCATAAATGCATGGGTATGATTGCACACTGTGTAGAGGTTGACCGTATGTATATCTGGAAGAATTACCGGCGTGACGGTAAGCTATATTGTACACAGATGTATGAATGGTCCGAAGGCGCGGCGCCGATGCAGGGGAATGAACTGACGACGGATGTGCCATATGCGGAATGTGCGCCGGACTGGGAGGTTTCCCTTTCCAGAGGGCGCATCATCAATGGGCCGGTTTCTGGGCTGTCGGCAGCGGTGCAATACCAGCTTCGCCCGCAGGAGGTCAAGTCGATATTGGTGGTGCCTGTATTCTTGCGGGATGTTTTTTGGGGTTTTGTCGGCTTTGATGATTGTCAAAAGGAGCGGAAGTTTACCGAATCGGAGGAGGGAATCCTGCGCTCCGCAAGTTTGGCAATTGCGACCTGTATGCAGCGGATTGCAACGACAAAGTCGCTGATAGAAGCAAAGGAAATCGCCGACCAAAGCACGCGGGCAAAAAGTGATTTCTTGTCCAACATGAGCCATGAGCTGCGCACGCCGATTAACGCCATTACGGGTATGACAGCCATTGCCCAGCGTGCGGAAAGCCCGGCGCGCGTGCAGGATTGCTTGGAAAAAATCAACATCGCGTCCCGGCAGCTTTTGGGACTGATTAACGACATCTTGGATATGAGTAAAATTGAAGCGGGAAAAATGGAGCTTGTGCCGGCGGCGTTTGACCTCCATGCGGCGTTATACAATATACGGAGCATCATTGATGTGCGCGCGGCAGACAAAAACCAGACGTTTACACTTTCGATTGGCGAAAATGTGCCGAAGGTATTCACAGGCGACGAAATGCGCCTGACACAAATACTGTTGAACCTGCTGTCGAACGCAGTTAAATTCACCGGGGACAATGGGCAGATTCAATTGAACGTACGGAAGATTACCAGTGGCAAGGGCTTGTGTACGCTACAGGCAGACGTCATTGATACGGGAATCGGTATCACACCGGAGCAGAAAGCGCGCTTGTTCCAGGCGTTTGAGCAGGCGGAGAGGAACATCACCCGCAAGTACGGTGGGACGGGGCTCGGCCTTTCCATCAGCCGGCAGCTTGCGCGGATGATGGGCGGCGACATCGCGGTCAACAGCACACCGGGCGAGGGAAGCTGCTTCTCTGTAAGGTTTACGCTGGCAGAGGGTGGGGAGCTCCGCATCAAGAAGCATGTGCGAAACCAACAAAACAACAACGCCGCATTGAAAGGAAAGCGGATTCTCGTCGCGGACGACGTGGCCATCAACCGTGAGATTGTAGTCGCCCTGCTGGAAGAAGAAGGGCTTGTGGTGGAATGTGCAGAGGATGGGCAACGGACACTGGAAATGTTCTGTGCCAACCCGACCCGATGCGATTTGATACTGATGGACGTCTCCATGCCGGTGATGAACGGCCTCATGGCGACGCGTGCCATCCGTTCGCTGGATATGCCGGAAGCGAAAAAGGTTCCCATTTTGGCGATGACGGCCAATGCCTTCGAGGAGGATGTGCGGCAGTGTATCGAGGCGGGAATGAACTCACACATTGCGAAGCCGATTGACGTGGATATGCTGTATGGCGCGCTGTACCAATTCATCGGATAACATAGTATTGATTCCACACGAAAAGACCCGCACAATTTTGTGTGGGTCTTTTCGTAAAGTTTTGGCCGAGCTTTTTCAAAAGCGCGCAGCGGTAGTAGGGACAGCGTCCCCACGGTCTTCTCTTTTTTCTAGACGCTCTCGGCAATTGTATACAACAACCGCTCTGTGTCCGCCCAACCGAGGCACGCGTCCGTGATGGACTTGCCATACACGCCGTCGCCGACCTTTTGCGCACCCTCCTCGATATAACTCTCAATCATCAACCCGCGTACGACCTTGTGCACTTCGTCACTGTGCCGGCGGCTGTGCAACACTTCTTTTGCAATGCGGATTTGCTGTGCGAACTGTTTCTTCGAATTCGCATGGTTCGTGTCCACGACAATCATCGGGTTCTCCAACCCGCGCTGCGCGTACATTTCCGCCGCGAAAATTAAATCCTCGTAATGATAGTTCGGTATGTTTTCGCCATGCTTGTTGACAGAGCCGCGCATGATGGCGTGCGCAAGTGGGTTGCCGCTTGTCTCAACCTCGTGCCCTTGGTAGATGAAATGATGGCTGCCTTGCGCCGCGTTGATGGAGTTGTACATGACCGTTAAATCGCCGCTGGTCGGGTTTTTCATGCCGACAGGAAGATGCATCCCGCTGGCAGTCAGCCTGTGTTGTTGGTTCTCTACCGACCGTGCGCCGATGGCAATATAGCTCAACATGTCCTCCACGAATATGTAGTTATCGGGGTACAACATCTCATCCGCCGCGGTTAAACCGGATTCCGTCATCGCGCGGACGTGCATCCGGCGAATAGCCAAAATGCCGTCCACCATATTCGGCGCGCTTTCCGGGTCGGGCTGGTGCAGCATTCCCTTGTAACCTTCGCCCGTGGTGCGCGGTTTGTTTGTATAGATGCGCGGTACGAGCAACAGCTTGTCTGCCACCTTTTCCTGCACACCCGCGAGGCGGTAGACATAATCACAGACCGCTTCCTCCTCGTCTGCCGAGCACGGCCCCACGATGACGAGGAATTTGCTGCTTTTTCCCTCCGCGATAGCTTTGATTTCCGCATCGCGCGTGGCCTTGAGTTGTTTCAACTTCTCCGGCAACGGCGCAAGCGCTTGCATTTCCTCCGGCGATGGTATTTTTTGCACATTTCGAAAACTCATTTTATCTCGTCCTTTTGTTGTTCAGATTCTTATTTATTCGAAATTCTCGTTTTTTTGCAATTCTTTCAACCGCGCCCGATGTGTACGTGCCTGTCACGCCTCCCTTGCGCTTACCGCCAGTAAAATCTGTGACGGCGCATAGAAAAACCATATGATATGCCCGGCCGCACTGGAGAGCGCGGGCAGGTCAATGCCCGCCGCCGCGAGGTTATACAACGCGACGCAGATATCACAACCCACAAAGAGCAGCATCCCCAGCGCCGCGGCCGCCCAGCGGAAGCGCGGCCTGCGCTTTGTTTTCCAGGCGCGCACTGAAGAGGCGGTCGCCCATAACAATGTCTGCCCGTACAATGAGGACAAGGCCAGCACCAACGGTTGCCCGCATACCAGCAATACAATCGGCGTAAGAAGCGCCAACGGATAAAACCGCAGCCATTTCCAGTTCCGGCGTGCGCGGCGGATGTACGCGATATGCGCGAAGGTGAACACCGCTACGCCCGCCTCGTGCCAGCCGCATAGCAGCAGAAACGCATCCGCCACAACGGTGACAGCCATCGCAATCAGCAAATACTTGTCTCCGCGCTGGAGAAATGCCACAAGCACACACGCTGCTACGAAAATGAACCGCAAGGTATCGGTATCGAGCCGCATTAGCGGTAGAAGTTAATCAAGCAGCCCGACAGGATGATTTGAATCTCGTCGTCGGTCATATCCGCGATGGTCAGTGTGATTTTCCTTGTCTCTGTGCCGAGGACATAGGCGAGAATTTCCGCCTGCCGCGTTTCCAGCGCTTTCCGCACATGTGGGATGAAAATGTAATCATCCGGCGCAAAATTTGCGTCCTCGGCCATCAAAAACGGCACAATGCCCCAGTTAATGAGGTTGGAGCGATAACGCTTCGTTGCGTATTCCTTCGCGATGTTCGCGTAGCCGCCGAGTACCTTCTGGCAGCTGGCTGCCTGTTCCCGCGCGGAACCATCGCCCGGCTTGATGGCATATACCACGCTGCCGATGCCTGTGTTGTCTAAACATGCCGCGCCTTCTAATTTCTGTGACTTGGCGAATACATCCGCCAGGCCGTCCACGGCGGTAAATGTGTCGCCGCCCGAAAGCCGTGCTTTCTCCGCTGCGTGTATCGCTTTTGCGCGTGCAACATATTGTGGGTCCTTGCGGGACAGCGCGAATTCCGCCAAGCCCAGCGGGTTCGAACGGTAGGACGATGTTTCGCCCGAGGGAATCAACTCGTCCGTCGTCGTCACGGGGTCGAAAATCACTGCTGCCGCACGCAGGAGGAAATGTTCCGCCAGTGCAGGCATGGCCGGCCAATCCGTGATGCCGGGGCCGTATTTCAACGGCGTTTCCGGTTGGGGTTTGCCGAAGCCGTCGTAGCAGCGGTTCTTGTACACATCGGCATTGAAGAAATACTGTGGTTTTGTGAAGGTCAATTCGCAATCCGTCGCTGCTGTCAGCACACCCTTGTTCATTGCCGTCGCCGCGATGGAGCGCGCGTCCATCAGCGCCACGGACGCAATCTGCCCGGCGGACGGCTTGGAACCCTCGCGGTTCGGGAAGTTGCGGGTGGTGTGACGGATGCTGAGCGTATTGTTCGCAGGGGTGTCACCCGCGCCGAAGCAGGGGCCGCAGAATGCCGAGCGCACCGTCGCGCCCGAAGTCATGAGGGTTGCAATCGCGCCATTCTCAACCAAGGAAAGGAAGGTTGGCTGGCTGGAGGGGTACACGCTCAACGTAAACGCGCCCGTGCCGATGTCCTTGCCGCGCAGCATGTCCGCTGCGTCGCAGATGTTGTCAAACGTGCCACCTGCGCAGCCTGCAATCACGCCTTGCTCCACATGCAGCTTGCCGTTGACAATCTTGTCGCGCAAAGTGAACTTCTCGCTCGCCTTGCCGAGCTGTTCCGCTGCGGTTTTCTCCACCTTGGCGAGGATGTCGTCGAGGTTGGCGTTCAATTCCGCAATCGTATACACATTGGACGGATGGAAGGGCAGCGCTATCATCGGCACAATCTTGTCGAGTGCAACCGTAATCACGCCATCGTAATACGCGCCGTCCTGCGGCGCAAGCGCCTTGTATGCATCCTTGCGGCCATGTGCGGCGTAGTAATCTGCAACCTTCTCGTCCGTCATCCAGATGGAGGACAAGCAAGTCGTCTCCGTCGTCATGACATCGATGCCGTTGCGGTATTCGACATTCAGGTTCGCAATGCCGTCGCCGATGAATTCCATGACCTTGTTCTTCACATAGCCGTTGTCGAACACCGCGCCGATAATGGCCAGCGCCACGTCCTGCGGCCCCACACCAATTTGCGGCTTACCGGTGAGCTCCACCGCGACCACGCCCGGCCGGTCTACGTCATAGGTCTTGCAGAGGAGCTGCTTTGCCAGCTCGCCGCCGCCTTCGCCGATGGCCATCGTGCCCAGCGCGCCGTAACGCGTGTGACTATCCGACCCGAGAATCATCTTGCCCACGCCGCTCATCATTTCGCGCATATACTGGTGGATGACGGCCTGGTGCGCGGGGACATAGATGCCGCCATATTTTTGCGCGGCGGACAGGCCAAAGAGGTGGTCGTCCTCATTAATCGTGCCGCCCACGGCGCAAAGGCTGTTGTGGCAGTTCGTCAGCACATAGGGCATGGGAAATTTATCCAGCCCGCTTGCCCGCGCCGTCTGGACGATGCCGACATAGGTGATGTCGTGCGAGGCCATGCAGTCGAATTTGAGCTGTAACTTGTCCATATCGCCGGAGTGGTTGTGCGCGGCGAGGATGCTGTAAGCCATGGTGTTCTTGGCCGCGTCGGCCTTTGCCGCGCCGCTCGTGTACGCGTCTTCTGCGATGAGCTTGCCATTGACGTAATACGCGCCCGCTTTTGATAATGTTATCATTGTCATTCTCCCTCTTTATTCGCTGCGTTTGTTATCAATTTCCCTCTTGAAATAGAGGTTGTTCTTGTCCGTACAGACAAGCTCCCAGCCCGCCTGTGCGTATTCATTCAAAATGCATGTGTACTCATATTTTTGCATACCGTTACCCCATATGTGATTGTCACCGGCGTTTCAGTAAATCCTTGAAATGGTTCTGTAAATTGCTATGGATTTTATCCGCCGGCAAAGGCTTGCAATGCGCAATTTCTATGCGTTGCGCATACTGCGTTGTTATACAGAAACACTTTCCTGCCATAATACGAACAAATTCGCAATATGTGTATCCGGGGAAATGCTTGGCGAATAACCATTCAGCCGTTTTCACCGTGAAAGGCGTTACGTTGTAATCAGTGGTATTGAATGAACCCGGCCGCTCCTCAACTTCATATAAATCGCCTTTTTCAGATACATGCAGCCTGTAATGCGTGTACGAGAAGGTTGCTTGCCGCTGGATTTCAATCCCCAGATTGTACAGTGGCTTTGACTTCGACGGCGTGAAAAAACTCATCTTAAACAGTTTGTAAACCTGCGGCGGGATGCCGCATTGCATCGCCGTGGCGGGATACTCTTTCGCCATCCGGGCAAACTCGATAAACGTTTGCAACAATACATTTTTGTATTCGATTGTGCGAAGCGCATCCTGTTGTTCTTGGCTTCTCTTATCGGCGTTTCGGTTTTGGATTTCTTGTATTTCCTGATCGCTTAAGATTGAATTCTTCATTGCAAAACCTCTCTCTAAACATATGAATACCTGTCAAATACAAAGGATTGCTGCTGCGGTGCAGATTTACTTGTCCCGATAGTACGCGCCCGCTTTTGATAATGAAATCATATGCTTTTCTCCATTTGTTCAAACAAGATTGAAATCAACTGTGCGCCTTCCTCAACATGCACGCCGTTGGCAGCATTCGCTTCGGTGTAGCGCGCCGGGCCGTTGATGGCTTTGCGGCTGTCATACAGCAAAAACGGCACAGGGTCGCCGTCGTGCCCCTTCGTGGATGTGAGGGTCTTGTGGTCGGATAGAATCAACAGGCGGTAATCGTCTGCCATCGTGTCCAACGCGTCCAGCAGCGGGCGTAATGTCCGCGCGTCCAGACGCTCAATGGCTTCGATTTTGCCGGGCAGGTCGCCCATGTGGGTGCATTCATCCGGCGCTTCGATATGCAGAAGGACAAAATCCTTCCCTTCGGCAAGCCCACGCGCGGCGGCGTCTGCCTTGCCTTCGTAATCCGTATCCAGCTCCCCCGTTGCGTCGGGGACGATAATTTTGTCCAACCCCGCCAGCGCGCCGATGCCCCAAACCAGCGGCACCGCACTCACGACAAAGCCTGTCTTGCCGAACAGTTCGTCAAACGACGGCAGCGCCGCTACCGTGCCCTCCGCCCAGAACCACAGCCCGTTCGCGGGCAGCTTGCCCGCTTGCCCGCGTGCGTGGTTGGCCGGATGTTTCTCCAGAAACGCATTTGCAAGCCGCATGAAAGCAATTAATCCCGCCGATGCGCCACCTGTGGGCAGCAGCGGGCCGATGACTTCGCCCAAATGGTCATGCGGCGGCATGGTGACAAGGCCTTCAGATGATGAGCCGCTTTGCACGGCGATGTGGCGGAAGGAGGGCGACACCTCTACGCGGATGCCGTTTTGCGCCATAACGGCGGCGAATTCCGGCTCCGCCATGAGGTCACCCATCAGCAGTTGCGCCGTTTCGCCGTCGATGGAGCCGCCATTGTGCGATACGACGGTCTTTTCCTCAAACGGCAGGCCGTCGCCTGTGAGCGTCACCATGTTGCAACGGTACGCCACATCTCCGGCGACAAGCTTGATGCCCGCACCCGCTGCTTCCAGCGGTGCGCGGCCTGTGTAATATAGGCGTGGGTCGTATCCGCAGATGCTGAGGATGGCCGTGTCACTTCCGGGTGGCTGCCCGATGGGCACCGTTCGTACCTGCCCTAAGCGGCTTCGCGCGGTAAGTGCATCCAAAGTCGGCGTTTCCGCCGCCTCCAAGGGGGTGCGCCCGTCCAGCATGGGCACGGGGTTGTCCGCCATGCCGTCGCCAATCAGAATGATATATTTCATGTCCGTTCCTCTTTCCCTATGCCTTATTGTTTTGCTTTGTTACATATATATGCCCTATTCCAAACAAGACAGCCGCAAGCACCAATAGCCAATGCATAAGCGTGATGCCGCTTAGCAGGAAAATGCAAGTCGGAATCACAGCAAGTATAATGGTCTTCTTCGGCGATTGCTTCCTAAAATATGACCACCAGTTCAAAATATAAGCCAATAATAATCCTGTATTGCCGAACGCATATACAAGAAACATCGCCTCATTGCGGAATCCAAATTTCAGCCCCGCCACCAATGGAATAAACATCAGTGTAATCGAAGCATAACGCCCTATCTGCTCCGCAGCAAGCATGGCTATATTGCCGCATTTGTTTTTGTCTTTGTCGAAACGTCTGGCGAAAATGATATTTGGTATCATCATAATGATGACAATTATAATCCCAAAAACATTGATTGGCCCAAAGCGCAACGCCAACACGCCCTTCCCTCTTTGCTTTGCAATCCAATTTATTGTTCTTTCCGATATTTTGAAATCGCCTCACGCACGCGCTCCGGCGCGGGGCCGCCCGCCACTGTCCGTGTGCCGACACATGTTTCCAGCGAAATCGCGTCATATATTTCCTCATTAAACACGGGCGAAATCGCGCGGTATTCGTCTAAACGCAGTTCCTCCAGCGCCTTCTCATTCTGTATGCAGTACAACACCAGCCGCCCGAGAATTTCGTGTGCGTCGCGGAAGGCCACGTTTTGCTTCACGAGCCAATCCGCCGCGTCTGTCGCGTTGATGAAGCCACCCTTCGCTGCGTCGCGCATATTTTCCTTTTTCACGGTCATGGTGGACACCATCGCGGTGAATACCGGCAGGCACATCTTCACGGTGTCCACTGCGTCGAACACGCCTTCCTTGTCCTCCTGCATGTCCTTGTTGTATGCAAGGGGCAGACCCTTCATCACGGTCAGGATGCCCATGAGGTCACCATACACACGTCCGGTTTTGCCGCGAATCAACTCTGCCATGTCGGGGTTTTTTTTCTGCGGCATGATACTGGAGCCGGTGGCATACGCGTCGGACATTTCGACGAAGCGGAACTCAAAACTCGACCACAGTATCAATTCCTCGCAGAAGCGCGAGAGGTGCATCATAAGTATCGACAGCGTGCTCAGCAGCTCTATGCAGAAATCACGGTCGCTTACGCCGTCCAAGCTATTCCGTGTGATGCTGTCAAAGCCCAGCTCCCGGCAGACGAATTCGCGGTCAAGCGGATACGTCGTCGCTGCGAGCGCACCGGAGCCAAGCGGCAGCACGTTCACACGCTTGCGCGTATCGGCAAGCCGATCATTGTCGCGCGTCAACATCTCTACATATGCCAGCATGTGATGTGCCAGATTGATAGGCTGCGCGCGTTGCAAATGCGTGTAACCCGGCAAAATCGTGTCCACATGCGCCTCGGCAATCGTCAGCAGTGCGTCAATCAGCGCGCCGACCAAGCTCTGTATGTCTGCAATTTCATCCCGCAGGTACATGCGGATGTCCAGTGCGACCTGGTCGTTCCGGCTGCGGCCCGTGTGCAGGCGCTTGCCGACCTCGCCGATGCGTGCGATAAGCAGCGTCTCGATATTCATGTGAATATCCTCTGCTTTCTCATCAAACTGCACCGTGCCCGCTTCGATGTCCGCCAGAAGCGAATGCAGTGTCTTAACAATCAAGTCCGCGTCAGCTTGCGAAATAATACGTTGCTTCCCCAGCATCTTCGCGTGCGCCACACTGCCTTGTATGTCCTGTTTGTACATCCGGCTGTCAAATGAAATTGACGAATGGAAATGATCCGTAAAGCTGTCCGTCGCGGCTGTGAACCGCCCGCCCCATAATTTCATATAATCTCTCCTTAAATATGTCCCGCCCCGCGCAATTCTGCGCGGGGCATGAAAGGGTCAAGGGATACTGGCAGAGCGGTTTTTGCTCTGCGCTTACCCTTGCGGGGTGTGGGGCGGTGCCCCACGGTTTTACTTTTCAAGGTTTTGCTTCATCAGCGCGCGAACCTTCAAGGGAAGGCCAAACAGGTTAATGAAGCCCTCCGCATCGTAGTGGTTGTACAGTTCGCCCGTGGTGAAGGACGCGATATGCTCGTTGTACAGCGAGTACGGCGACTCCACACCTGCGGAGATGATGTTGCCCTTGTACAGTTTCAACCGCACCTTGCCCGTGACCGTCTCCTGCGTGGAATCGATAAACGCAGACAGCGCTTCGCGCAGCGGTGTGAACCACTCGCCGGAATACACCAGCTCCGTATACTTCGTGCCGATGATTTCTTTGAATGCCGTTGTTTGCTTGTCAAGGCAGAGATATTCCAAATCGCGGTGCGCAAAGTAGAGAATCGTACCGCCCGGCGTCTCATATACGCCGCGGGACTTCATGCCCACAACGCGGTTTTCCACCAAATCGCAGATGCCGATGCCGTTCGCACCGCCCAGTTCGTTCAGCTTATCCATCAGCTCAATCGGCTTGACGCATTTGCCGTCCAGCTTCGTCACAACGCCTTTTTCGAACTCCAGCTCGATATACGTCGGCACATCCGGTGCCTTCTCCGGCGTGACAGACAGCATCAGCAAGTGGTCGAAGTTCGGCTCGTTCGCCGGGTCCTCCAGTTCTAAGCCCTCGTGGCTGATGTGCCAGAGGTTGCGGTCGCGGCTGTAGCTTTGCTCCTTCGTCATCGGCACCTCGATGCCGCGCTTCTGAAGGTATTCAATCTCTTCCTCACGGGACTGGATGTCCCATGTGCGCCAGGGTGCGATAATTTTCAACTGCGGCGCGAACGCCTTGATTGTCAGCTCAAAACGAATCTGGTCGTTGCCCTTGCCCGTTGCGCCGTGGCAGATGGCGGTTGCGCCTTCTTGCAATGCGATGTCAACCAGCTTCTTCGCGATAATCGGGCGTGCGATGGACGTGCCGAGGAGGTACTTCGACTCATACACGGCGTTCGCCTTCACCATCGGGTATACATAGTCCACGATGAATTCCTCGCGCACATCAAGGATAAACGCCTTGGATGCGCCCATGCCGATGGCCTTTGCTTCGAGGCCGTCCGTCTCTTTGCCCTGGCCCACATCAATGCAAACCGCGATGATTTCACAATTCGCATATGTTTCCTTCAGCCACGGGATGATAACGGTTGTGTCTAAACCGCCGGAATACGCCAAAACAATTTTTTCACTCATTTTCTTTTCCTCCCAGATAGTGTATAATAGATTTATGTTCAATTCAACCATTATACATGGGTTCGCAAAATATTTCAATAGATTTTGCGAAAAGTTCTTGAATATTATTCATTACCGTTGTATAATTATGAAATCGTACCGGAAAGGAGCGATGAACATGGAAATCGGATACGAGTTTGAGGTCATGCAAATGGAGGATTATGACGAGGCGATTGCCTTGTGGGAATCCGTGGAGAATGTGCGCATCAGCCCGGCCGACCAGCGTGAAAATGTCGCGGCATATCTGGCGAAAAGCCCAGCGCAGAGCTTTGTTTGCCGTCATGCAGGGAAGCTCGTCGGCACGGTTCTTTGTGCAAACGATGGCCGCCGTGCATACATCCATCACCTTGCGGTGACGGCGGAACACCGACGACAGGGCGTCGCGCACAAGCTTGTTGAGTTGGCCGTGATGGAGCAGGAAGCCTACGGTATCGGCAAGTGCCATATCTTTGTTTATGGCGACAACGCTGCCGGTATCGCATTCTGGCAGAACGAGGGGTTTGAGCTGCGCGACGATTTGAACATCATGTCGAAGAATGTGTAAGCATACATAGATAGGAAGGAAGTTTTGTGAAATGATACAGGCAGGCATTATCGGGGCAACAGGTTATGCGGGGAGTGAGCTTGTGCGGCTCCTGCAAGGGCACCCAGGAGTACAACTTAAAACAATGACAAGCCAATCATATGAAGGCAAGCTGTATGGCGAGCGAACCGCGTGGTCGTTTGCGGTGCGCTAGATAATCTTGTCAAGGGCGCGGCCGGGCAGGCGGTGCAGAATATGAATATCATTTTTGGCTTGGATGAGACACTTGGGCTCACGGCCGCGCCGATGTTTCCGGCATAAGGGGTGAAGGGTAAAATTGTGGTACCCCGGCAAGGGTAGGCGTAGAGCAAAGAAAGCTCTGCCAATGTCCCTTGGTACCGAACAAGCTGAGCCGCGCGAAGAAACCGCGCGGTAAGGAAAGGAGCCGACATATGATATATCTTTTCAGGCATGGGCAGACGGAATGGAACCGACTAAAGCGGTTTACGGGAAATACGGATGTGCCGATGAATGAAACAGGCTTTCAGCAGACGCGGGACATGGCGGAAAAGCTAAAGGCTGTGCGGTTTGACGCGTGTTATTGCAGCCCGAAGCTGCGTGCGCGGCAAATGGCAGGAGAATTGTACGCGGGTGAAGCCGTGTTGGATGAACGGCTTGAGGAAATCGTTTGCGGTGCGTTCGAGGGCACGGAAGAAACGCCGGAAGCGATGCAGGCGTTTTGGGAAGCCATGCAAACCGGTGCGTCGGGCGTGGAAGATTTTCGCGCGTTTGCCAAGCGGAACTGTGACTTCGGAGACATGGTTGCGGCGCGGCACGCGGGGCAGAATGTTTTAATTGTCACGCACGCCGCGAACGCGCGGGGGTTGAACTATTATTTTT
>JGI994J12354_10002331_pt1 | contig 18631 bp, 18 predicted proteins | sample IntmicLarv3ML3BL_FD_12354 | JGI IMG/M metagenome (IMG submission 12354)
GGGTAGGTGGCGGTGTCCGTTGGTTGGCGCGGGCGAACATTGCTCGCCCCTACGGGCGGTGTGCATTGGCGGGAGCGAAGCGTTTTGGCCACCAGACACGCCCGTGCCGGCGCAGGAAAGGGAGGGGCTGAAAGCCCTGGAGTGGGTGACTTGGAATGGTCCGCGCAACGCAAGTAAAGGGGATAGGCCGTTGCCAAAAGCGGAACATTGCAAGACGGCGCGGAATCCTTCACGCCGATAAAGCTGCAATTTCCTAATCATCTACTGCGGGAAGGGCGCACTGGGGAAGGGATAGGGCGAAAGCCCCTGGAGCGGTGACTTGGAATGGTCCGCGCAACGCAAGTAAAGGGAAGAGGCCGTTGCCAAAAGCGGAACATTGCAAGACGGCGCGGAATCCTTCACGCCGATAAAGCTGCAATTTCCTAATCATCTACTGCGGGAAGGGCGCACTGGGGAAGGGAGGGGGCGAAAGCCCCTGGAGCGGTGGCTTGGAATGGTCCGGGCTACGCAAGTAAAGGGAAGAGGCCGTTGCCAAAAGCGGAACATTGCAAGACGGCGCGGAACCCTTCACGCCGATAAAGCTGCAATTTCCTAATCATTTACTGCGGGAAGGGCGCACTGGGATACGCGCACTAGCTGTTCCACCGCCTGTGGCATGCGCGCGCGCGCTTCATTTTCCCTGGCTTGGGCGGTTTCGCGCGCTTGGGCCAGCAGGGTTTCGGCTTCAACGGCGTCGGCTGTGGCTTGGCGTTCCAGTTCGGCGGCTTGCGCTTGGCGCAGCTGGGCCGCCGTGTCGCGCTCCAGCGTGTGGGCCTGCTCGCGGGCTTGGCGCAGTAAAAGTGCAGCCTGTTGGCCGGCTTCTTTTACTTGTTCGGCGGCCCGCTGCTCGGCAGCCACCACCTGATCCAACCAAAGCTCTGGCATTGTTTTTGCTCCTATCCGGCGAAATGTATATGCATTTGATCATGGGTTTTAGCGATTGCTTCTATAACATATGTACTGCGCGATCCGGTGCGTGCCTCGCTTGCGCAAAGCATTTGGCACGGCGACCGCTAATGTAACAGGATTAGCCATTTGCCAAATTTTCCATACTCTGCACCCGCGCGACATGCCGCCCGCCCTCAAAGGGGGTGGAAAGCCAAATATCCAGCAGGGCCAAGGCTTGGGGTTCGTCGATGATGCGCGCGCCAAGGCAGAGGAGGTTGCAATCGTTGTGGCGGCGGGTCATCTCGGCAGAAAAGGCCTCTTGGCACACGGCGGCTCGCACGCCGGGCAGTTTGTTGGCGGCCATGGCCATGCCAATGCCCGTGCCGCACACCAAAATACCCCGGTTGGCGGGCGATTGCGCCACACTACGCCCCACGGCGGCGGCATAGTCTACATAATTGACGGATTCCTCTGTGTGGGTACCTAAATCTTCAAATTCCACGCCCCGTTGCCCCAGCGCCTGCGCCAAGGCCTGTTTTAACGCCAGCCCGGCGTGATCACAGCCAAGATACAACATATGGTATGCCTCCTTTGCGGTCAGCGTCACAGGTTGCGGTGGGTATCGCCACCAACAGTATAACACACCGCCACAGATTTTCAAGACGTTTTTTTGGCGGTTTGTGCCAGTCATGAATCAGTGGTACCTAAGGGTGTTTCATATTACAGATATTTGTCTTGATGCTCAAAAACATCCACCATGGCCAGCAGGTTGGCGACGGGCACGTCAGGGGGGAGCATATGCGTGGGGGCCGCGATCATGCCGCCCGCGTTCTGGCCGATTTGCCGAATGATGCCGGCGGTGGCGGCGCGCACGCCCTCGGGGGTTTCGAAGGGTAACACGCGTTGGGTAGAAACTCCGCCCCACACGGAAAGCTGTCCGCCCCAGTTGCGCTTGAAGGCCGCAGGGTCGTGGATTTCCGGCTGAAAGGTTTGGTAACAGTTGAGGCCGATGTCGATCAAAGTGCCGAAAAGCTCAGAGATATCGCCGCACGAGTGCTGCGAAACCGGGATGCCCGCGCCACGCACGGCGGCGTACATGCGGGCCAGATGTGGTTTGATAAAGTTGTTCCAATGCGCGGGGCCCATAATCAAGCCCTTTTGCTGGCCCCAATCGTCGCCGAAATGGAAGCCGTCCAGCGGATATTGCAGGGCGATTTTCAAAATTTCCAGGTTGTATTCACAGATGCGGTCAAACAGGGCGTGGGTGAATTCCGGCTCTAAAATCATGTAAACCAACAGGTTTTCCATGCCGCACAGCGTCCATGCGCGCTCAAAGAGGGTGAAGCCAAGCTCGCCGAACAAAAAGGTGTCTCCCTTATTGACCGTGGCGTTTTGGAAAAAGGCGTGAACCCCGGCGGTGTCCACAGCGGGCAGACGGATGAGCGCCGTTTCGGGGTCGGGTATCACCAAATTATCCACCAGCCCGATGTCGCGGTCGGCGCCCGACCGGTTCCACACCACACCAAAGCCGTCTTGGAAAAAGCCGGGGCGAATCCACTCGCCCGAGGGGGAATACTCGGCGCACACCACGTCACAATGGGCTTTTTGGGGCAAATTGGTGATGCCGGTTTCGGCGAGCAAGGCCTCCTTTAGCCCGACGGAAAGCTGGAACTCGTACGGCACGTAGTCCGTCCTTTGGTGCGCAAGGGATGCGAGCACGCGGTCACGGCTGGTCATAAAAAATCTCCTTTGCTATGAACAAAACAACGTGATGGCGCGGGCAAAGCGCCTTGTTCATCGTTTTGTTGGTGCGCGAGGTTGCTTTCCGCGCCTGCGGGTTTTTTGTGATTGGTTTTATCCCACCGACGAGCCATCGGTGCCGAAGAGGCCGGGGTTTTCGATGCCCATCAACAAAATCTTGTTTTCCAAATTGCCGGTGCCGTGCTCGGAAACCTCAACCCAAAAGATCCAATCCCCGTGATAATACTCATAGCGTGCGACGTCGCTGTCGCCTATCTTGGCGTCGGGTTCCCCATACAGTGTCACCATGCGCTCGTAGGGGTCGCCCACCCGAAGGCCGCGGGCGGTTTCGGCACCCACACCCCAGTAGCCAACCCGAATCACGCTGCCGTCTTCATTATAATAGTAGATAACATCGCGCAGCCGGATTATGCGCAGGGCGGGATCCAGCGGAGCAAACGCAATGCCCAGATCGTTTAGCTTTTGCGTCAGCGCATCCTTGTGCATCGGAAGGCCCAGCACACCGGTGCCGTCCTCGCGGGTCAGCGTGGCCACCAGGGCATAGTAGTCGGCGTCCGCCATCGGCGTGGGGCTGGCCGTTGGCTTGGGCGGCGTTGGGGAGGGTTTTGATGTAGGCGAAGCCGGTGTTTTGGAAGGCGTTGCCGTGGGGCTGGCCGAGGCTGGCGCGGGTGAGGCCGTGGCCAAGGGCGAGGCGGGGGGTTCCGAAGCGGATGTGTTTGCTTCCGGCCCTGCGGTTGTTTCCAAAACTGGGGCGGTTGTATCCGTCCCCGGCAGGGGCGAGGGTGCTTCTGCCCCCAAGCCCGGCGCAGTTGGCGAGGGGCCACGGCAGGCAGACAGGAATAAAAGCATTCCCAAAACAGCGAGCAGTTTTTTCATAAAATTCTCCCTTAAACAAATCTGCCTAAAACGCGGGGGTGCTTGGCACGGGAGGGAAGTGTTGTGTGCCGCGGGCTATTTCACCTGCGCCCCGCCCAAGAATACGCTGTGCACGCTGAAGTCTTCATTAAATAACACCAAATCAGCCAGCGCGCCGACGGCCAGCGTGCCGCGGTCGGAAAGCCCGGCGATTCGTGCGGGGGTGGCGGTGGCCATACGCAGGGCGTCGAAGGCGGGGATGCCCGCGGCGATGGCGGTTTGCACCAGCCGGTCGGCGGTGGCGATGCTGCCCGCAAAGGCTTGGCGGTCGGGCATTTTGGCTACGCCGTCCTCGATAACCACGGCTTGGCGTGCTTTGCCCGCACCCAAAAAGATGGGCGGGTGCGAGGCGGCTTTTTCAAGCGCGGCCCCGGCCATGGCGTCGGTTACCAGGCAGAGCCGGTCCGGGCCCATAATCTGATACGCCAAGAGCAGCAGCTCGTGGGGCAGGTGGCAACCGTCGGCAATCAGCTCGGCGTCGGTATCGGGAGAAAGGTAACATCCCTCCACGGCCCCCGCCCGCCGCCACGCGTCTACCCGGTGGGTCAGGGTCATGCCGGAATACAGATGGCAAGCCAACCGACAGCCGTCTCGCGCCGCGCGTTGGATTTCGGCGGCGTCGGCCTCGGTGTGGCCAAAGGAGGGAAGAATGCCAACGCTCAGCAAATGCCGCAAAAAGGCGTCGGCACCCGGCAGCTCGGGGGCAAAGGTCCATCGGAAAATTTCCGGATATTTTTCGGTTAAGGCGCAATATTCCGCAGAATCAGGGTTGCGAAGGCAGGCGGGGCTAAGCGCGCCGGCCTGCCGCGCGGCAAAATACGGGCCTTCCAAATGAATGCCCGGCATACGGGGCAGTCCGTCGGCATCCCGCGCGCGGAAGGCCTCAAAAATCGGGGGCAGCTCTTCGGCGGGACAACAGGCCAGCGTGGGCAGCATGGTGGTGGTGCCGTGGCGCAGATGCGCCCGCCCGGCCGTGGCAAAGGCCTGCGGCGTGCCTTGCATAAAGTCGGCGCCGTTGCCGCCGTGCACATGCAAATCAATCAACCCGGGGCAAAGCACCCGCCCGCCCGCATCCAGCGTGTGGGCATCAAAGGAAGGATGGCCATTGGCGGTTTGCTCTTCGCCGCCGGCGCTTGGCGGTGATTCTTCAAAAATGGCGGTGATTCTTCCCCCGCGCAGGGTCACCCCGCCCCGTACAAAACCGGCGGCCGTCAGTAATTGGGCGTTGTAAATGTGCACTGAAGGTTTCCTCCCAGAAATTGGGCGCGCGGGGGCTTTTTTTCGCAAGAGACGGTGTGCTATTATGCGTAGGGCTGAGGCAGCGCGGTCCCCGCGTTTTCAAGCCGCGTCGGAAATAGTCGTTGCGCAAAAACGGTTTTTTCCAAATGCGTCGCCGCCAAACGCTGCGCCGAATCCGCGCAAGGGTCGGCTCTCTGCGCAAGAAGCCCTTTGATTGTACTGCTTTTTTTGCGCCCCGTCAAATGGATTGCCGCTGACAACCTTCACCAAAGCTTCACAAAAAACGACAAAAAAGCCATTGACAACAGGGTTTTCCACAGTTATAATGCGCACTTCTTCCATGTGGTCGTCACGCCTTGCCGCAGCGCTCCCCGAAAGCTTCGCACCCATCATGCCGCGATTTTCGCGCCTGGTAAGTGTCACAAGGCTTCACCAAAGGTTCACAAAGCTTCGTCAATTTTCACAAAATGTCCATTGACAAGCGCAAAAGCCCCGGTTATAATGCGCACTTCCCCACCGCAACCGCACCCTTCGCGCCGCGATTCTCGCGTTCGACAAGTTTCACCAAAGTTTCACGGAATTTCACGGAAAGTCCATTGACAAGAACAAAATTCGCGATTATAATGCGCACTTGCGAGTGGCGAGCGATCGCCGCCCCGTCCCGCACTCATCTGAGGATCGTGAGAACTGATGTGAGTGATTTTCTGTTTTTAGGAGCAAAAACATCGTACCTACCCAAGGCAACAACCAACCACGACGTTCAACAAAGGAGACTGTGCTGTGACGAAAAAAGGCGGCTTGACCGCAGGAAAAATTCTCAAAACGGTATCCACCGTAATCGCGGCGTTGCTGACGCTGGTGCTGTTGCCCATCCTGCTGATGAACCTAACCATCATCATTAAATCTGCGATCAACCCGGACGTTGTGCCTGATTTCTTTGGCGTCAAGCCTTTGGTGGTTGTCTCGGGGAGTATGGAACCCACCATCATGACCAACGACATCGTCTTTGCCCGCGAGGTGGAGCCCTCGAGCCTCAAGGAGGGCGACATCATTGCTTTCCTACAAGAAGGCAAAATCATCACTCACCGGATCATCGGCCTAAACGAGCAGGACGGCAAGCCCTCCTTCACCACCCAAGGTGATTGGGAAAACGCCGCGGTGGACAAAGCCCCCGTGACCTACGATCAGGTGCAAGGCGTGTTTTGGTTCCGTATCCCGTATGTGGGAGGTCTTTCCCTTCTGATGAGCAAGCCGCTGGGTATGCTGCTGTTTATCGGTGTCCCGCTGCTCGGTTTTCTTGCCTACGACATCCTGCGCCGCCGAAGCCAGAACAAGAAGGATCGCAAGGTGGAGGATTCCAAAGAAGCTGAAATCGAAGCGCTTAAGGCTATGCTGGCCCAAACCCAAGCCGCAGCGCCGGTTCCCGTTGAGTCCGTGCCTCCCGTGTCGCCGGAAACGCCCATGCCTCCGGCACCACCGGCATCGCCCGAGCTTCCCACGAGCCCATCGCTTCCCGCTCCCCCGCCTGAGGAGGGTGACACCTTTCAGCTGTAATGTTGATGCAGCAGAAGCTTTTTATCTTTGGCAAATGTCCGCACAATCCCGTATCGGGTATTACCGGCACAACGCTGCCGCTAATATAACGCCGCTTGCAAAATGGCGCGGCGTCAACTCGCTTTTGGTTAAGGGAGCACCCCGTTTTGGACGCCTTTTGGTTTGCGCGGGGACAACCGCATCCACAACTATTTCGGCCGGATGTTGTACGCGATTGTCCATGGCGACTGACCAAAATCCGTCCCAAGCGGACATAACACCTTTAATCATAGAAACCACCAGCTTTCAAAAAATTTCGGAGGAAGAAATCATGAAAAACAACAAAAAGAACTGGATCTTGCGTTTAGGCGCCGTTGCGCTGATGCTGACAATGGTCACCACCTGCCTGCTGGGCAACACCTTGGCCAAGTACGTTACCGAAGCTTCGGGCACCGACACCGCCCGCGTCGCCAAATTCGGCGTCGAAATCGAGATGAGTGACGATCTGGATGGCGCGTTTAAATCTGAGTACGAAACTGACGATAGTGACCACTCGGACATAATTACCTACAGCGTGAGCTCTGCCAACGGCACTGACAAAGTGGTTGCCCCCGGCACCGAGGGTTCCTTTGATATCAAAATCACCGGCACCCCCGAGGTGGCTGTGGAAATTGAATTTGAACTTCTTGACGCTGCCTACAGCGATAACTGGGTTGTTGACGGTGGTTCGACTTACGGTGCTGACTACACCTACCACCCCATCCTTTGGACGCTGCAAGATGCTAATGGCAGTGGGATTTACAGTGGCGCTAACTTGGGTGACCTTGCCGATGCACTCGAAAGTCTTAACCGCGCCTACGCGCCCAATGTAGATTTGTCGTCTGTCGAGACCGGGACCTGCACCCTCTCGTGGGTATGGCCCTTCGAAGTGGATGAAGATCATAACTACATGGATACGCAGCTTGGCGACCTCGCTGTTGATGAAGACCTCACGGTTTCCTTGGAACTGTCCGTTCGGGTTACCCAAATCAACTAACGCTTAACGTATAAGCAAACGTGCGATACCGAACACCGGCGATACAAGGCACCATCTCGCGCGCGATACCATGGTTGGGAGAGGGAGGCACTTGTCCTCCCTCCCTCCTTTTTTCAAGAGCTTTACTGTTTTTCGATAGACGTTGCGCTGTAGGGTGGGACGCTTATCGAAAAACAGGAGCGCGAGCTTTAACGAATTATTCCAGAAAGGGGTAGTCATCTTGCCATCTTCTAACCGTCATGCATACCCTCGGCAAAACAACCGCGTTTTCCCTTGGCTGGCCGCCGTTGTGGTTTTGGTGATGATCACCCTGCCGCTGGCGTTGTCTGTTGTTCAACCGACCTTGGCTGCCGCTGTGACGATGACCGTCTATCAGCAAAAGGATAACAAGATTTTTGGCCAAAATACCAGCTTGGATATTTTTAATCACCCCAAGCTGGGCGGCAAGAAGCTGTTGGCCCCGTTTTCGCACGGAAGCTATACCTTTGTGGTTAATAACACCTCTAACAGCCAGGGCCTGCCCTACGCGCTGATGGTGACGACCGAAAACCCCGAAGACCTGCCCATTGTGGGTAGCTTGCAAAAAAACGGCACGTACGTGTTTGGCAGCGAGGGTGACGCAGGTATGCTGCCGATGAAGGACATGACCATGGGCGAAGTGCTGCTTTCGGGCGGCAAAGCCGATTCATATACCTTCAACTGGCGTTGGAACACCGAAAGCGACGAAAAAGACACCGTCATCGGCAACGCTGAGCCAGCGACGTACGCCCTGACCATCACGGCCATTGGCACGATCCCGGAGACGGAAGGGCCCAACACGGGAGATCACTCCATGCTGATGTGGGTGACCGTTGCCGCCACCTTTGGCCTGCTGACCCTGTTGCTGCTGGTGTACCGCCGCCGCCGTGAGAAGGAGGAGGCCGAAGCATGAGGTCAGCCGTGCAGATTTTAAAGATGACAGTGATTGGCCTGTTTGTCTTGGTGGCCGTTGCCAATTTGTATTTACTGATATGCCGCACGATATTCGGACGGCAGCTGCCCACCTTTTTGGGATTTACCTCTGCCGTGGTTATTTCCGGCAGCATGGAGCCTGAAATTAACGTCGACGACATGGTGCTGATCCGCAAGGCGCGAAGCTATGGCGCCGGCGACACCGTTACCTACCTTGGTAACCGTACGCCGGTGACCCATCGCGTGGTGGAAGTGACCGAAAACGGCTACATCACCCAAGGCGACGCCAATAACGCTGCGGACGGAGAAATCCCGCGCGAGCGCGTGGTGGGCAAGGTCTTTGCCGTGTGGCCGGGCATGGGAAAGGTTGTTCGGCTGATGCAATCCCCGCTCGGTATGCTGAGTCTGTTCGGCCTGTGTTGCATCATGCTATGGCCGCGCGGTGAGCGAAAAGCGCAAACGCCTCAAACGGTAAACGTGTAAAGCGATATGCCCCCTCCATTCGGGGAAAAAACAACATAAAGGGCGTCTCCGTGACGTGATGATCAGGACGGAGCCGCCTTTTTTTATTGTTTGGCAATGGGGTGGATCCCGGCCTTTTTATCGTTTGGCGCGTTGGTGCGGGCGAAGGGTATTCGTCCCTGCCGGCGCATTCCTGAATCAACCGAATTCCACTCGAAAAATCTCGTGCAGACACCACCTAACGATGGTTCTCATTAAAATCCGCGTCAATTTCCTGCTTCCAATCGGAAGCCAGCGCGTTGGCGGGCTCGGTGCGCATACAGCAGACGGCCTGGCTGATGGCCTCGTACATGACGGCGGTGCCGCGTTTGTCCGCGCGGTAGTTGGCGGCACGGTCGGCAGAAATGCCAAATGCGCCCGCCGTTTTCACTGCGTCGATGTTGGCCCCAATGAAGAGAAACTCCCAGCCGTACTTCTCTTTTTGGTGTTCAATCATGGCGCGGACTTTGTCGGGGGCATACTCGCGGCTGGCGTTTTCCATGCCATCGGTGGTAATTACCATCATGACCTTTTCGGCGCGCTCGTCTTCGGCGGTGTGCCGTTGGGCGCTGTCGATTTTATCAATGGTGCGCCCGATGGCATCCAGCAGCGCTGTGGCACCCCGCACAAAATATTCGCGATCCGAAATGGGCGCAATGCCCGCCAGGCCGATGCGGTCGTGTAGCAGTTCGTAGTGGTCGTCAAACAGCACGGTGGTGACGATGGCCGCGCCCTCCTGCGCCTTTTGCTTGCCAAGCAGGGCGTTGTAGCCCCCGATGGTGTCCTGTTCCAGTCCCGACATGGAACCGCTGCGATCCAGAATAAAAACCAGCTCTGTCAATCCTTTTTTCATTGTGATATCCTCCTTGTGCAAAACGCCGCGTTCAATTGGCGATTGGCATGATGTGCGGCCCAAACGTTGGGCGTGGTATCCCATGGCTGTGGCCGTGCGTGCGGCCGTGGGTTTGCCGCGGCATTGTTCCGGGCGCAAGGATAGCATATCGCATCGCCCCCGCGCTGTGGTCGCTTGGCGGGCGACATCGGCGCGGGGGCGTTTCTATTTTGGGACTTTCTATTTTTTTGCGTTGCTTGCCGTGGGCAAAACCGCCGCGCTCGCCTCGTCTGCTGCGGGCAAAACCACCGTTTTCGCCTTGCTTGCCGTCGGAAAAACCATCGTTTTTGCCTCATCTGCCGCCAGCAAAACCGCCATGGCCTGTTGGTATTTCTCAACACGCTGGGCGGCTTTTTCGTCCACCTGTTCCAAGCGCGTGGTGTCGCTGTTGTGGCGCAGATCGGCCAGCTTGACGCTGCGGGCAAGGGCGTTGCGCGCAATTTGCTCAATGTAATCTGCATAGCTTACGCCAGGCCGGTGGGTCAAAACCGCCAGCGCGTCCAGCACGCAGGGGGAAAACCCATGGGCGCGTAAATCGTCCAGGGTTGTTGGGGTATCCTCCATCACATCATGCAGCAGCGCGACCGTGACTTCTTCCTCGGTGTTCATCTGCCCGGCCAGATGAAAGGGGTGGAAGATATACGGCGCGCCAGACTTGTCGGTTTGCTCCTTGTGGGCGTCAAAGGCAATGCGCAGAGCCTTTTTGGTTTGGCGGGTGTAAATCACGACGCATCCTCCTCGGGCACGTGGCGGGCCAGCGCGTGATTTTTGTACCGCGCGTCTTGGGTTACCTCCCGAATGATTTTTAAAAAATCCGGAAAAACAATGGGGTCGTCTTCGTTGGTCAGCTCAAGCTCCACAATGGCCTGTTGGTTCCAAAAGGGGTAGACATCGATCTCAAAATATTGCCGCTCAAACATCAGGCAATAGCGGGTTTTGCGGATTTGCCGCAAGGTGGTGTCGGCGGTCATCAGCAGCGCGAGGTATTCGGCGCGGCCAAGGCGCTTTTCCACCTCCACGCGTCGGACGTCCGACACCCGGCGCTTTTCGGTTTTGGTATAAATGTAATGGCCGCCGCTCCCTCGCTGGCGAATGCGCAGTTCGGCGTCGGGGTCGGGGGCTTCAAGATAAGTCTGGATAATTTCCACCTTTTGGCAGTTGGGCAGGGCCGCAAGCGCGTGAATGTCGGGGTAGGCAATCAGAAACTTGCGTTCAAGCTCAAAGGGCGCGGGCTCGCCCAAAAAGTGAGAAAGCGCTTGGGTCAATCGCGCGATTTTGTCCTCAAAGTCCGTGCTGTTGTCAATCACGCGCAAGTGCGGGTGGCCCGCCCACGCGGCAATCAGCGCACGGTCGAGCGCCACGGCCTGCTCGACGGTTTCCGTACGCGCTTCGTTGTTGGCGCGCGTGTAAAATTGCGCCGCGCCATCCGCCGCGCTGGTCAGATGAAACACGGCGTCATAGCCATCGCGCAGATCAATCTCGTTGGCGCAAAGGTTTTCCAGCACATCGGAAAACTCGTTTTCCGACATATACGCCCGGTTGTCCAACGCCCCGCGGTCGCAGACAATCAGTACCTTTTCGCCCGGCAATTTCCGGGCAAGCCCCTCATAAATTTCCTCGCGAAACAGTTGTGTCGAGAGCAGCGCGGTTTGAAAAACCACATTGTCCACCGCGCCCGGCGCAACCCCGCCGGTAATCAGCTCGGTGGCCGTTTCGGACACAAAAAGCACGGCATATCCCATGGCGGTGTAAATTTGCTCAATACGCGCCAGCGCGGTGGACTTCCCCCCGCACGGCCCGCCGGTCAGGACAATTTTGGCGATGGTTTTCATAATTTTTCTCGTTTCGTTATATCGGCGTGCGGTAGGCTTTCGCCGGGCGTTGCGTGAGCGGGTTTGTGGGCCGTGCGCGTCCGGTTCATGGGTCTTGCGCCTCCCCGGTTCGTGGGTCCCTGGCACAGTGGGCGTTACGCGCTCGGTTCTCCGGTCCTACGCGCCCAACAGGGTTTGGCCAAAGGCAAACAACGCTTCGTTGATTTCAAAAATATTGAAGTTTTTTTCGGTGATAAAATATTCCACAATCAAATCCTGTTTGTTGCTGCGGGATAGCGCATACCCGGCGGTCATCAGCAGATCGCGGGTGTCGTCGGGGGACAGCTCCAGTGCCACGGCAAAGGCCAGCGCGGTGTTTTTGCTGGGCCGATAGTCATGGCCGGTGCGGATTTTGGAAAAAACCCGGCGGTCAATGTTGGCTCGCTTGTAGACCTCGGCGTCCGTGCGACCCCGCTCGTCAATCATGCGCAGCAAACGGGAGGAAAAGGATTCTTCCATGCGGGAAAACAGGTCGTCCAGCCCGCCGGGCGAAGCTGTATCGTAGGGCGGGGATGCGTCGCGGAGGGGGGTCACGTCGCAGAGAGAAGTCAAACCACAGAGCGAGGCCGCATCACAAGGCGGGGCCGTATCGCAGAGCGAGGCCATGTCGCCGGGCGGAGGATACGCGTCGCGGGGCGTGGCCGTATCACAGAGCAAGGCCGCATCGCAGGGCGTGGCCATCGGAAGGGAGGAAAACACGTGCGCGGGCGCGCGGCGTTTGGCTTCGCGCCGGAGCGGCTCGTCGGCTTCGTAAGGGGCGGTGAATGCAGCGGTGGCTTGCACGGGAAGTTCTGGTGAAGCGGCCCGCGCGGGAAGGTCCGGCGAGAGGGTGACTTGTGCGGGGCGTTTTGGTGAGGCGCTGACTTGCGTGTCACATTCCGGTGCGGTGGTGTGCGCCGCGTCGATGTAGCGGCTGTCGATAAAGGCGCGGAGGGCGTCGTTCAAAGCGCGGCTTAGCGAAACGGCGGTTTTATCAAAAATCACCAGGGTGACGTCCATGTCGTTTTGTTGGAGGAAATCGCGGATGGCGGCGGTGGCAACGGCCAGGGCTTGGGCCTTGGGGTAGCCGTAAATGCCGGAGGAAATCAGGGGAAAGGCGATGGATCCACACCCGTTTTGGCGTGCCAGCGCAAGGGAATTTTGATAACAGGCGTACAGCTGCGCGGGCTCACCCGCACAGCCGCCCCGCCAGACCGGCCCCACGGTGTGGATAATGTGCGCGGCCGCCAGGCCAAAGCCGGGCGTAATAACGGCCTGACCGGTTGCGCAGCCGCCGATTTTGCCGCACGCCGCTTGCAGCGCGTCGACACCCGCTGCGGCATAAATTGCGTCACAAACCCCATCGCCCCGCGCCAGTGAAGGATTGGCGGCGTTGACCAGGGCGTCGGCCCGGATTTGTGTGATATCCCCGCGTTGAAGGGTAAAGGGCATCGGGCAAACCGCCTTTCATGAGGATTTTTGAAAGCGTGCGTCACCGCGCAGCCCAGGGGAAATTTGCAAAGGCGCGCCAGGGCGGCCGCATCCACAGTATAACACACGCAAACAGCGTCGGGCGGAAAAAAAGTGCCCGCAAGAAAAATAGTATCCGGCAAAGAAAATGCTCAACCGAAAAACACAGCGCCCGACAGAAAAACTGCGGACGCTGTGGCGGTCCCATAGAAAAACGCGACGGCTCTGCGCAATGCCCGTGCGCGGCGGCTGCGTACGCTTTTGCCGGAGCAGATCGCGGTATTGCTGCACCTCGCGGTCGCCGACGCCCTGAACATACAGGCGGTACAGCGGCGTGCCGTTGTCCATGGTGCCGTCCTGTTTCAGCGAGATATCATTCCTGCCAAAGCACCACGCGGGGTAGTGGGGCAGAAGCGCGGGCCATTGGGCCAATGCGGCGGCGTCACGCGCTTGTGCCGCTTGCTCTTGCGGACGGTGCCGGGCAGCTTGGTGCCACAACCTACGCAGAATTTCACGCCGAGGTCGTTTTGCTTGCCGCACGCCGTACACAACGCGCCCTGCAATGAACCAAAAAATCCGTCGAGCGTGTCCGCCGCTTGGTTCATCGAAGCCTTTTGCGAGGAATACCGCCGCAGCGAGCAATGCGACGCTCTAAAACACCTGGCGGCGCTGATTTGCGTGGAGATGATCGACGAGGGTCTCAACCCCGCCATCGGCACGCGCAAGGAAAAAGCAGGGTATCAAAAGGCTTCACCACGGCCTTCAAATCCGCCACGGGGGTAACGCCAACGGCATATCGGGAGACGCGGTAGGGGGTGCTCTTTGGTTTGCTCCATTACCTCTAATTGTCCGCCAAATCCAGTTCCCGCAATGCTTTTTCCACATCTTCCAATTGCGCCGCCAGCAGGGGGCGCTCTTTTGGCTTGCAGGTGGAAAGCTGGGCGGAAAGCAGACCTTGGCGCAACGCCAGCATGGCGCGTTGGGTTTGCGGTTTGTTTTCTTGGCTTTTTTTGAATTCCGAGTAGCCGCCATGCTCGAAGGTGGTTACCTTGGCGTTTTCCACCCACAGCAGCCGGTGGGCGCAGGCGTCGGCCAGATGGCGGTCGTGGGTCACCAGCATGAGGGTGCCAGTGTATTCGGCCAGTAGCAGGCTTAGGGCTTCCAGCGCGGGGAGGTCGAGGTGGTTGGTGGGTTCATCCAGCGCCAGCAGGCTGTAGCCGCCCGTCAACAGACAACACAGCTGCACCTTGGCGCGCTCGCCGCCCGACAGCACCCCCGCAGGCTTGTGAACATCCTCACCGCGCAGCCCCAGCGTGGCCAGCAGGGTGCGGACGTCGCCTTGGGATTGCCGTGTGTGTCGCAACACGTTTTCCAGCGCGGTTTTTTCCAGAATCAACGACTGATAGGCTTGGTCGTACATCCCTATCCGCACGCCAGGCGCAAGGGGGAATTGCTCAGTGCCAAGCAGCTTAAGCAGGGTGGATTTACCCGCGCCGTTGGGGCCCATCACCACGGTTCGGCGGTCGGTGGGCAGGGCGGCATCGACGTTTTCCAGCACCGTGCGCCCATCAAACGTCACCCGAATTCCCCGCCCCTGCGCCGCCGTGCGCGACACAATGGGGGGCGCATTGTTCTGGTGCAGGTGGATGCGCCACGCTTCTTTGGGCTTTTCCACGGTTTCCAGCTGATCCAGCCGCGTGCGGGCCGCACCCGCGGCACGGGCCTGCTTTTTGGCCTGCGATTGCCCCCGCATCTTGTGCAGCCGGGCCTCGGAATTGCCCATGCGTCCGGGGGTGGTGTGGGTTCGTCCGGCCTCGCGGGATTTCTCCTCGACCAGCGTTTCCAACCGCGATTTGGCTTGGCGAGCCTGCGCGTATTGACGTTGTTGGGTTTGGTGCTCCAGCGCCTGTTGGGCGACAAAATCGCGGTAAGTTCCCGGAAAAACCCGCAGTTCGCCATCGGAAATCTGCCAAATCTCAGTGCAAACGGCCTCTAGCAAAGCGCGATCGTGGCTGACCACCACCACCGCGCCCGGCCATGCGCACAACCGGGATTGCAGCCATTCCACGCCATCCAGATCCAAGTTGCAGGTGGGTTCGTCGGCCAGCAGCACGCCCCGCCCAAGGGATAGGGCTTCGGCCATGCGCGCGCGGGTTTGCTCCCCCCCGGAGTATGCCCGCGCGGGCACGTGCAGCATGTGCCGCAGGGCTTGGGCGGCGGGGTCGCGCGGTGTGGCGGGGTCAGGCGTGGCGGCGTTTGTTTGCGCGTGGCTGCCGAAGTCGGCTGGCCCGGTATCGGGCTCGCGCATGGAGTCATCGGCCAGTTGGCGAATGTACGCCACGGGCTCGTGGGTCGTTATGCCGGACGCGGCTGGGTCAGCCAGCAGGTTCAAAAGGCAGGTCTTCCCCGCCCCGTTGGCACCGACAAGCCCAATGCGATCCCCCGCAAACAGTTGCAGACGCTCCACCCGAAGCAGGGTGCGCCCGCCCTGCTGAATGTGCACGCGGTTGGCTTGTAACAACATAAAAAACGCTCCTTTCGATACCATAAAAGGAGCGCAAGTCAGCATTTTTAGCGGGATACCCCGATAAAAAAACGATCCGCTCCTTTTGCACACAACAAAACCCGCAAACCTGCGGATTGCCCTTGCGCAAAAATCAGCCGATCTTTCTCATCGTTGGGTTGGGGAACCTCCATCTTCATTGGGGTGCGGACGTAGGACTGGTGCCGCGAAATAATGCGCCCGACAAGCTGCATTATACCGTGCATTGCCGGCGGCGTCAAGTTGCCGTGGCGCACCCCATTAATCAGCGATTACCTAGATAACCACTGATTACCCCAATATACCGCTTCAAGCGCCGGTCGCCTTGCCGGACACCGCTATTTTCCGATACATTGCGCATTCGGACGCATAGAAAATCACACCGTTCCGAATGTTGCGTTTGACGAAAGCCCTTCTTTTTTGTACAATGGTGGATGATGCCATAGCGGCAGGGCACGGGTGTCCTGCAATTGCGCATCAAAAGCAGGCTCAAAAAGGGAGGGGACAGGCATTGGATACGGCAACGTGGATTGCGCTGTTCCTTCTTTTTTTCATTATATGGCTTACCATGAAGAGCACCAAAAAGAAACGGCAGCGGAATATTTTAAAAATACGTAGGTTGCACAAAAAGAAAGGCGGCGTTACCATGAGCGAAGTGATCAAAAGGTTTGTTGACAAGGAATGCATCATCACCACCATGAACGAAACCGTAACCGGCATCATCACCGCCGTGGAGGAAAACTGGATTGTCGTTTCACCCGCCGGGAATCCTGAAGCAGGCGCGGATATTATCAGCTTGGATTACATCAGCCGCATTCGGGAGTATCCCCGAAAAAAGAACGGCAAGAGAAGAACAGTGATTACTTGATCCGCGTCATGCGGAGGTATTCCCTCCGTCACAAAGGAGCCGCCATGCGCCAACCGCCGCCGCCCACGCCCCAGATGCTGGCCATTGCGGCCTGTCTGAAGGATTTACGCCTGCCCCCGTTGCCTGCCGAACAGGCCCTCACCCACGCGGTGGCCGCAGCGTTGGATCAAGGCGGCATCGGGTATGTGCGCGAGTTTTCTGCCGATCGGCTCGCTGGCGCGCCCACGGGCTGTCGGTTCGATTTCTTCTGCGACGGCATTGTGCTGGAGCTCAAACGCAAGGCCACACCCGTTACGCGCAAGCAGCTGCAACGGTATTTGACCTGCACGGGCGTGGCCGGGCTGATTTTAATTGCCGAAAAAACCGTGGATCTGCAAAGCCTGTCGCGCACTGTCAACCGCCCCTGCCTGTGCTGCTCTATTCGGCGCAATTGGGGCATAACGGTATAAAAATGCGCCTTGGGTTTGTCCGTCAAACGCCCGGCTTTTGGGAAACGGTACCACCTGCAAGCGCCGCCACCCGTAACCGTTGTTGAAGCGCCAAACAAAGGCTACCAAGGCCACCATCCAACCTGAAAGGACTTGCCATTGATGCGGGAACCACGCAATACTAAAATGAAAAAGTCTGATTCGGCGGGGAAAAAACCCCTGCCCGTTTTTTCGCCCGATGGGACTTCAGGCGTGCCCTCAATTTCGGAAGCCACAATGGGAGCGCAGGTTCCAACCTTGGAACCCACACCGGAGGGACAAGGCCCGCGCCAGAAAACCGCGAGGCCGCGCGCCAACAAGGCGAAGCCCACAGATTCCGCGCCGTCGCTTGCCGACGTTGCGTTGGTTGCGCCGGCTTTTTTTCCAGAAACTGCACAGTCCTTATCCGAAACCACCACCGGCCCTCTGCCGGATTATCTGCGCGACACCACGCCGCCCACGGCAACCCATGGCACCTTGGAATATATGCCCCGCACCAAAACCTGGGTGGTGCGCGGCGAGGTTGAGGTGCTGTCGCTGTGCAAACGGCTGTTTCCCGGATGCCAAAGCCGGGGCAAACAGGGCGTTCGCATTGCGGCTTCGCGCCGGGCCACGGGGGATCTCAACTGGCTGATGATGCGGTATCCGCTGGAAATTTTATCGTCTGCCAAGTGGCAGGCTTCGCTGGAGCAGGCGCGGCACTTGGCCGCCATGTGCCGGCTGCAACAGCAAAGCCCGCTTTTGGCCCAAACCCTGCCTTCGGATTTTTCCGGCCAACTGATGAGCTTCCAACAAGAGGGCGTGGGCTATTTGATGCGCATGAATCGCGCGCTTTTGGCCGATGAAATGGGGCTTGGCAAGACGGTTCAGGCGCTGGCGTATCTCTCGCTGCGCCGCCAATGGCCTGTGCTGATTGTGGTGCCGCCGCATTTATGTTCCAACTGGGTGCGTGAGACCCTGCAATTTTTGCGCATCGAGGGCGAGGCACCCACTATTCATGTGTTGAAGGGCCTAACGCCCTATCCGCTGCCGCAGGCACACGTGTACATTGTGCATTATTTGCTGCTGCGCGGCTGGAAAAAAAACCTGCGCGCGTTGGAATTCGACACCGTGGTGCTGGATGAAATGCAAGAACTGCGCCATCGCGGCACGGAAAAATACGCGGCGGCGGTGGCCCTGTGTGACGCCGCGGGCTCCGTGGTGGGGCTTTCGGGCACGCCCATCTACAACCGGGGCGGCGAGATTTATAATGTCATCAATATTTTGGAAAGCAACGCGCTTGGCGACGCGGAAACCTTTGCGCGGCAATGGTGCGACCCCTACACCAACACCGTGATGGATCCGGTGGAGCTGGGCCGCGTGCTGCGCGCGCAGGGACTTTTTTTGCGGCGCACCAAGGAGCAGGTGCTGCCCCAGCTGCCCCCCAAACGGCGGTTGGTGCAGGAAATCGACGCCGATAACAACGTCTACGCCGCCCTGCTTGCCGCCATGCGCACCAAGGTTCAGCAATGGCAGGACAGCGACAATGCTTCGGAAAAAGCCCTGCTTTTGGAACAGGTTTCCCAAGCCGAGCGCCAAGCCACCGGCGTGGCAAAGGCCCCGCATGTGGCGGCGTTTGTGGCGGCCCTGTTGGAGGACGGCGAGCGCGTGCTGCTCTTTGCTCACCACCACCGCGTGAT
>JGI994J12354_10002332_pt1 | contig 18627 bp, 15 predicted proteins | sample IntmicLarv3ML3BL_FD_12354 | JGI IMG/M metagenome (IMG submission 12354)
TAAAAATATTCTCCTACATTATACATTATTTTGCGCGCTTTGACAAGGGAAAGGGCGGAAAGAAGAGAATTAATATATTATGCGATGCGGTGTATTTGACTCAGGTATAGGTGGTTTGACAGTAGCAAAAGAGCTTATCTCAAGCGTGGATGGACTGGAAGTATCTTACTTTGCTGATTTTTTCCATCTCCCATACGGCCCGCGCCCACTTGAAGAGGTGCGGGGATTTGTCGTGAATATTATCGATTTCCTCTTTTCCACCAGGCTCGATATGGTCGTTATGGGGTGCAATATGTCGGTGGCGTCCGGCGCACACAAGATTTGGCAGGCGAAAAGCGACAAACCGATATTTGAGATTATCACTCCTGCATGTGATGCAGCGGTAAAAGTAAGCAAAAACAGAATAATCGGGGTCATAAACACAGAAGGCACATACAGAAGCAATATTTACCAAAACACCTTGGCGAGCGTTGGCGCGGAAAAAAGTGTGGTCGTGCCATGTCCGGATTTCGTGCCGCTGATAGAAGCAAATGTCCGTGACGAAGATGCCATAAGACGCGCGGTAAAGGAGTATTTAGCTTCCGTAAAAAGCGCAAAAGCCGATACCCTCATCTACGGCTGTACGCACTATCCGTTTTTGGCGCAAGAGATACGCGAAGAGCTGGGGGAAAATGTCACACTTATAAACCCCGCTGTCACTATTTTGGATGACGTAAAAGCATTTTGCGCGCAAAACACCTCAAAAACCACTCAAGCCGCGAGCATAGAACATAAATTTTATTGCACCGGGAATCCGGAAAATCTGATAAAATTCGCGCCCTTTTTAGGGCAGAAGATAGAGCATGTAGAGATAGTAAAAGAGTTGGAATGATATACCTTGTAACTATAATAGTGGCTCTTTTGAGCTTTTATATTACAGATAAAACCCTTAAAAAGTTCTCGAACTTTGTCTCAAATGAGGAGAAGAAGGGCAAAGAGAAGGTTTACCAAAATTTCCCCAAAAGAAAAAAGCCGCTCGGTGGCGGTGTTGCCATACTTATAACCCTTATTTGCGGGTGTATTCTTATAATTATTCTCTATTTTCTGGAATATATTGACTTAAAAGCCATGCTCTTTTCGAGTGTTGTCACCTTTGTTGTGCTTATATACTCTTTAATCGGCTACTACGATGACAGCAAAAAGGCGAAATTCGGCAAAGGCGCGAGCGAAAAAGTAAAGCTCGCCTTTCAGATAATAGCAGCTCTCGGCTTAGCGTACATAATAGCCCTTTACCGTAGCACGACCCATATTCACGATGATGTTACCACGGTTTTAGTGCCCTTTGTGAACGCTGATATCCATTTTGGCTGGCTCTTTATAATCTTTGTTGCGATCGTATTAATCGCTGCGAGTAATTCTGTGAACCTCACCGACGGTTTAGACGGACTTGCAGGCGCAAGCGTTTTCGTCACCCTTACAGCATACCTTATTTTAAGTTTTTCAAGAGGTTTTTCTACTGAAATCCCTACTGTCTTGCCTCTAGTGATAATGGCCAGTATGTTAGGGTTTTTATGGTACAATAAACCTAAAGCCAAAATAATTATGGGAGACACCGGCGCGCTCGGACTTGGTGGCGGTATAGGTGCTATTGCGCTCTTAAGCGGTACAGAATGGTTGCTTTTAGCTTTTGCCACGCCATTTATTATAAATACTCTGTCCGTTATCTTTCAAGTCGGCACTATAAAGTTTTACCGAGGACCGGTAAAGATGCTAAAACATCTAAATACCGAGGTCAGTCGTCCGTTTATCTGTACACCCCTCCATCATCACTTTCAGTCGCTAAATTGGAAGGCAGAACAGATACTTATGCTCTTTATATCTTCTGCAAGCGTAAGTGCGGCATTCGGTTTAGTTGCAGCATTTAGCGGAAAATATATCTTTTGGATTCTAGCCATTTTAGTGCCGATAGCAGTACTCATATTTGCAAACATTCAAAAGAGCTTTCAAGCAAACTTCTTCTTAGGCGTAAACGCTAAAACCAAAACTTTAGAGCTTTACAAGGGCGCTCCGGTAATATTTTTTGGTGTATCACTTTATAAACGCGTAAGGAAATTTGATAACATTACCACATATATGCTGCAAAATATTGCGGCTGATGGTCTGCTGTGGCGAAACTTCACCGAGCTTGATATAAACATTAACCTCGGACAGATATTTTACGAACAAAAAATGTTTGACGAAGCAGCACAAGAATGGCAAAAGGTGACGGAGCGAAACCTTATACCAAGGCATAATATAGTTGTGAAACTGGGCAAAATTTACTATCGCCGCGGCGATTTGCTTCTTGCCATAAAACTCTGGCAAAAGTTGCCGAATAAGGAGCTGCGTGAACAGGGACTTATAGACACCATCAGACAGATGAAGATACGCCTATCGCAGCTGGCAGACTCCTTTTACGCATCATCTATAAAACGCGCGGAGATGGTCAAGAATACGCACTCGGGAAACCAGATTAAAGAGGTGATGGCAGAAGTGGAACGCGCTATCTCACTAAATGGCGACCTCCGTGAGCTTATAAAGGACGAGAGCATCTACATCACGACAGAAAAGGATGAGAATATTTACAACGCCACTATAGTGGAGCTAAGCCGCAAGCGTGACGACCTGCACAGTGCATTGACTGAGCTAAAAGCGCTTGACTTAAATGATACTGGGCTCTTTATACAGGGCGCAAATCTTATGCAGTCCCTTTCAAATGAGCTTTCTGTCACCGAGTCTGAACTTCTTCGCCTGGTGAACCGTTCAAGCTTAGATATAAAATCTTACAAAAAGATCTATACTCAGTCAAGAAACCTCACATACAGAGTTACTTTAGGGAGTGACGAGAATATAATTTTTAAAGTTTTTTGCGATGAACGCATCACCTTTTACCAAGCATGCTACAACCGCGAGCGAGGCGTTATGAAAATACTAAATGACGCAAATGCCAAAACTCCAAAGCTTTTTGGTGGCATTATGACCGGTGACAGAGCAATTCTTGCTATGAGTCAGGTTGGAGATATAACGCTCGCTGATGCTATAGAAAATGGCGATAACCGTGAGATATTACTAAATAATGCCATAGATTCCTTAATTCGACTAAAGATTACCACCATGCCGATAACACTCGAATTAAGCGAAGAGATTAATAAGGTTTTAAAGGAAAAGCTCACAGAAAAGTATTACTTAAATGCGCTGTATATTGCACTAAATCGCCTGTTGCAGGTCAATGATACAAGCGATACAGCGCGTGTTGATTTAAAGCGCTTAGAAGAAGCATCATTTCCCCTTATAAATGCGCTTTTGAGTGCAAAGAGCGGCTTTATCCACTTTGAATTTGTGCCGAAAAACTTGGTTATTAATGAGAAAACCAAAGAGGTAAGTATTATTGACTTTGAGCAGGCAACTATAGGCCCTTACGCTTTTGACCTTGCAACTCTTCTTTATAATCCCAGCGTTAAACTCAATGATTATGACATTGCCGAGTATCTCACTCTATATAATGAAAAAATACGCGCCGGCAACACAGATGCGCACGCAACTATAGAAGAAGATGAGCTGACCATTGCAGCAATTTTCAAACTCATAATTTACAGTGGAAGCGCAGCAAATTTTTATCGAAGATTCAGTGACGAAGAGCGCTTGAAGGATGCGGCGTGGTATATCCGTTCAGCTAAAAAACTACTTCAAAATACCCCATACCACTCATTTCACCTGTTTTTATCAGATTTTATAGACCAATAATTTTTGTCCATTTTGGGCGGCGAGCCGCTCACTATGGGAAGAATATGAAAGGCCTACGAAGTGTCCTGCGGAGCCAAACTTTTATAAAAGTTTGATCAAAATTTTAATAGGCGCTTCGCGCGGGTGTGCGCGAATAAATAACAATCTTTAATTTTCTTTCCTCGCGATTTCTTAGCGTTTGTTTTCTTAAAATCGCTTGGATTTAATTTCTACCCCAACGTTAGAAAAATACGCACGAAATCGCAAGAAAAGCAAAATTAAAAGATTTTACGCTTGTACTAAAGATTGAAAACGATGGTAGGCAATGAAAGGGGGGNGGGGGGGGGGACGGAGTCCCTGTGGGGCTAAACTTTTTCGGGAAAAGTTTAATCAAAAACTTAAAGGCGCTTCGCGCGAGTATGTGCAAGATTGAGACGAACAACGTATTATTAGAACGGCAAGGTAAATTGGATGCAAATTAAAAACAACGTAAGTTAGAATGCACGGGCAACTCCGGGTGGAAGGTCGGTAATGCACGCGACTACTAATTAAACTATCGGCTCACTCATACCTAACGTTGAATTTTTATGAGTGTGGGAAGATGACCACAATGGCTGAAGAAGCACTTAAAACGTGGGTGCAGATTTGCCACTTAAAAAAATACGGGAGATTTTGAAGTGGCGTTCATCGCCGCGAAGATGACAATACGCCTTTAAAACATCGCCATAAACAGCGATAGGGCGGATGCGACGTTTGGTAATGCGGTTGTTCATATCGCGGTACTCTATTGTAACATCTGTTTGATTTATCATAGCATCAAATATTGGCTGAAGCTCGTTTGGCAGAGGGCTGGTATTTTGCGGACAAAGCTCTATTTCGCGCTCTGACATTAGGATATCGTAAACGCTTTTACAGTCTCTCACATCGTCAAGCGCTCTGTGCGTCTGCCCAACACCGACCCCGAGCATCTCTTTTAACGCAACCAGACGATAGCTAGGAAGCTGTGGGAGACGCATTCGCGCTATGTGATAGGTATCAAGCATGGGGAAATCATTAAAAAACTCAACTTGAGCGCACCGACACTCATGACTTATGAAACCGTAGTCAAACATAACATTATGCCCTAAAAGTGAACCGCCTTGCAAAAACTCGGACAACACTTTGGCTATTTCGCAAAATGTCGGGCTGTCTGCCACCATCGCATTTGAGATTCCGTGCACGCGCTGCACCTGCCACGGTATATCGCGCAAGGGATTTATGAGCGTGTGAAAAACCTCAACCTCAATATTATCGACATATTTAACTGCTGCGACCTCGACTATTTTGTCGCGTGCGTTCGAAAGACCGGTAGTCTCTACATCAATGGCGATTATCGGCGTTTTATCCATTTCCCCTCTTTTCTTCTCTTTGAAGTGAAATACGTGAAAAATGAAAATATTGTTCGTATTTTGTCTTATCACGCGCTTTTAGCACACTATGAGCTATGCCGAGTGGGCGTACTTTATGCTCTTTATTATTTGCGTCAATTATGACAATGTCCTGCTCTTTAGTCATCGCCTCAAATGCCGGGTAAAACTCAAAAGGAATTTTCAGCTTTTTAAAGTCGCTCTTGGTATTTAATGCTCTTTTTTCACGTAGCTTTATCTCGCCTTCACTCATCAAGATATTATACACTAGTTTTGCATCTCTCACGCTGTTTAGCGCTCGGTGCTCTTGCCCATCATGAATTCCAAGTTGTTCACGCAAAGCTTCAAGCGTGTAACTTTCGAGATTTGGGAGTCGCTTTTTCGCCTTTTTCAAAATATCTTTGAGCGCAAAGCTTTTAGCAAAGGGGATACGAGCGGCATTAAACTCTTTTAAGAGCATAGGGTAGTCAAAATTTTCTATATTATGACCTGCGAGCTGGCTACCGTGCAAAAATTTCGCGAGCCGTGGCGCAACATCGCAAAACGGAGGCTTGTTTTTCACCATCCAATTTGTGATACCGTGATAATATATAGCTGAAAGCGGGATATTTTTTAGTGGGTTTATAAGCTCATTGAACGTGCCTACCTCTACGCCATCCACATATTTTACAGCCGAAATTTCCACTATCTTGCCATATTTTAAAAGCCCTGTAGTCTCAACATTTATAAATATTGTCGGTGTTTTACTCGTCATCGTTATCCTTTTTTCCGTAAACCTTTTTCGGAGCTTCCGCTACTTTGAGATTTTTTAATGCGTAAATATTCTCGGTTTCTTTAAATCTATCTGCAAGCGATTTCGCCTTATATGAAAGTTTCTCCTCAGCAAGTGGTAAAATAACAGCTAAAGTGAAGATTCCGCGCTCTAAATATGCGCTTATATTGCCACCATGCGCTAATGCTACAGATCTGGCATACGCAAGCCCAATACCGGTATGACCTTTTGAACCTATCACCCCTTTTGTAAAGATGGTATCAATATCTATATCAACACTTTTGTCGCAGGAGTTGGTTATCTTTATCTTCGCCATACTGTCCCCAAACTTTTCGCTGATAAAGTGGATAACGCTGCCATTCATGCTATACTTTATGGCATTATGCGCTAAACAGGTTAGGACAAATTCTATGTGCTGACGGTCAACGTATAACGCTTGTTCGTGGTGTACGACACTCTCAATACGAAGAGATTTTCTCTCCAAAAGTGAAGAAAGGGGATCAATGACATCAGCAAAGAGGGATTCGGCTTCACAGTATTTAAACTTGAGTGTGTCCTTTAAGTCTTTGTCATCATTAAGCGTGTAAATATCGGGAATATTCTGAATAGCAAACGATATTTGCTCGGTATTTTTCTGTATCTTGTCGCGAAATTCATGTGCTGTATCATATTTTAGTGACAAAATCTCAGCGTAATTGTTTATGGCAGTTAAAGGAGCATTTACTTGATGGGTAGCAAAGTCTATTAAATCCCCTTTAAGTCGCTTTAATCGCTCCTCTTCAGTACAGTCAATTATAGTCGTCACAGCCATAGCCACATAGTCCACAACATCTACATGAAAAGAGATATGTGCTACAAGGGAGCGATCATTCACATAAAAAGAATATGAGGTGTTTTTGTGGTTTTTCAGCACCTCTTCCACTTTAGCGTTTAGCCCATATGCTCTTAACAGTTCAGCATTTCTCTTATCCCCGTTTTCTATACCTTCCGTGAAATTCAGAAGATTAAATGCTATATTATTGTACGCATAAGCTGTATCTTGCTCGCGCGACACTAAAATACCGATATGTATATTTTGCAGTAAATCATTTAAGAGCTGCAATTTATGGTATCTTTCCTTTGTAAAACAGTACAGCGAAGCAATAACGACTGAAGCTACAAAAAGACATATGAACTCAAATATGGGCACCTCAATGGCGTGAAGTGTGCCAAAGAGGTAAAACCAGCAGAGAAATATGGCGATAAACCCGGCGATGATGCCGTACCAACAGTAGGCGACAATCAAGATAATAAGCGGAATAATGTACAAAAAGGTGACCTCGCTCTGATAATAAGGGTAGAGAGAGGTAATAAACATCAGTAAACCGATATTAAAAACAGCTGCACAAGGGCGACACCACTTTTTATTTTTCCTATTTGAAGAGCTCATTTATAAGTTCATGCCCTGCCTTTACTACCATATCAGCGTTTCCCGCGTAACTCTCGTTAAACTCGGCGTTTGCGCTTTCAATTCCTGTTCCGGATAGCAAAAATGGCACAGGGTCTCCTACATGCGTGCGTAAAGAAATCGGCGTATAGTGGTCGGGCAATATCAAAACGCGATAGTCGCCGTAAGCTTTCGCGCTCTCAATGACCGGACCAACTATTTCAGCATCCACAAGCTCTATTGACTTAATCTTATCGCTGAGCGACCCCTGATGTCCAGACTCATCCGGTGCTTCTAAGTGCAACATAACAAAGTCATCCGTCTTTAACGCCTCTATTGCCGCCTCTTGTTTGCCCTTCCAGTTGGTATTTACCGTGCCGGTAGCGCCCTTAACTTCCGGAGCTTTAAGACCGGAAATAAGCGCAATACCGCGAATCAAATCAACTGCGCTTATAACTGTGCCGGAGATATTAAACCGCTCGGCAAAGCTCGTTAAGTTTGGCTTATACCCTTGCCCCCAAAACCATGCCATATTTGCAGGGCGTTTGCCTGCGCTTTCGCGCGAGAGATTAACGGGGTGGGCTTTTAAAATCTCGTGTGAGCGGAAGATAAGCTCGCGGAGCATATCCTCATTTTCGCCCTTGGGGAGGTTGTCGAAAATCGCCTGCCCCATAATGTCATGCGGAGGGGTGCATTTGACATCTACGCTGCCCGCGTTGTCAACGAGCAGATGACGATAGCTCACGCCCGGGTAAAATTTCAGCCGTGAATTGCCTAAATTTTCTTCCAGTGCCTTTATTAGCTCTTTAGCTTCCAGCGTTGAGATTTCGCCGCCGCTGTAGTCAACAATGTGTTCACCATCGGTGTTAATGAGATTACAGCGAAAGACGACATCAGTGCTTTTAAGCTCAATACGTTGGCTCGCTGCTTCAAGTGGCGCTCTGCCCGTATAATATGCTTTGGGGTCATACCCCATGATGGAAAGGGCAGCAACGTCGCTCCCCGGCGGCATACCATCAGGAATAGTGTGAACCCGTCCGACAATACCGTTTTTAGCAAGCGCGTCCATATTGGGCGTGCGTGCGTATTCGAGAGCGCTCAAGCCCCCAAGTTCATCAATCTTATAATCTGCCATGCCATCCGGCACTATCAAAACATATTTCATCTTTTCACCTTTTTTTGTCCATTTTGGGTGTAGACCGGCACTTCGTGCCTTTGAACGGAGTCGTCGGACTCGCGGTGCAGAGCACAGCTTCGCCTAGACCCGTCCAATCTACCTCCCAAAATGGACAAAAAACTTTCTAACTATTAGTTTTTCGTTTCAATCTCGCACACGCTTTGCGCGAAGCGCCTTTAAAAATTTTGATCAAACTTTTATAAAAGTTTGGCCCCGCAGGGACTTCGTAAACTCCCGTAAAACCCTCGTAAATCTTCGTAGACCTTTCGCGTCTTTATCTTCGTGTCCAATTTTCCGTAGCCAAGCGTACAATCTTTTAATTTTTCCTTTTGTGATTTCGTGCGTGTTTTTCTAACGAACCGGTAGAAGTTACGCCCAAACGATTTTAAGAAAATTGACGCTAAGAAATCACAAAAGGAAAAATTAAAAGATTGTAAACTACTATTCTTCTATCGGATCCTCGCGCCTCTTCTGCCTACTAATTTTAATAATAAAACCTAAAATCACACTTACGAACAGGACGATGATACTTCCAACGATTCCCGCCGCAGATGTGCCGTTGATATTAGTAGATACGCCTTCCTTAAAATCATAGTCAGGCATAAAAGCGAGCTTATCCTGCACATTTTGCGACCATGCGTGAACAGCACTAACTCCATCAGCAAGCTCAACACGTGCAACCTTCTCTATGGACCATTCCAACCCATCCGGGTGTGAAGATGCGTAGAGCGAAAGCACGCCTGCGGTGACAAAAGCCACAATTGCCAAAACTATTATCACCGGTTTGGGTGAGCGTGCGGTCTTCGCTTCAAAATCAATACCCTCTATTATCTCTTTGCGTTGCGCGTAAACATAAGAAAGCACGGCAGCCGTTACCACCCCCTCAACTATACTTATCGGGATGTGAACACCTATCATGGTGCCTAAAAATACGTTAAACGGCAACATTGTTATGCCGGATATTGTGGTCATAAACACTACGAACATCGCGCCCAAGTTAAGCGCCACGAGTGACGATACCACACTTGCGAGTGTGAGATTGAGTATGCCGGATTTCGCTTTTATAATCGGTTTAAATACGAGCGGATAAACGAGTAAACAGGGGATAATTCCCATATTAAATATATTGCACCCGAGCGCCAAAATGCCGCCGTCAGCGAAAAAGAGCGACTGGATGATAAGAACCGAGGTAATAACTATAAGCGCGGGCATAGGCCCCAAAACAGCGCTTAAAAGTATGCTTCCGACTAAGTGTCCGGACGAGCCGACCACCCCGGGAACGCTAAAGTTGATCATCTGTGCCGCAAAGACGAATGCCCCCAAAATACCCATCAGCGGGATGAGCTTATCCGTCATTTTGCCCTTTAAGTTTGTGATAACAAAAGCGATAGTTGCAATGCTCACAATAGACATTGCAACGCCAACCTCTTTCGAGATTAAAGAATCAGCCATATGCATTTTTTTCTCCTTCAAATCTGCACCCACGTTCAGATTTCTTTTTTTTTGTTTTCGGTCATCTTCCCACGCTTCTAAAAATTCAACATTAGGTATGGGTGAACCGATGGTTTAAACAGTTGGTTTGCTGGATTACCGACCTTCCAACCTGAATTGCCTATCTTTCGTGTCCAATTTTCTGCGCCAAGCGTAAAATTTTTTAATTTTTTCGCTCTTCTCGATTTCGTGCGTATTTTTCTAGCGAACCGGTAGAAATCAAAACCAAGGGATTTTAAGAAAATCAACGCTAAGAAATCGAGATGGCGAAAAATTAAAGATTGTTTTTACTCGCACACGCCCTGCGCGGGAGCGCATGCAAAAATTTTGATCAAACTTTTATAAAAGTTTGGCCTCGCAGGGACTTCGTAAACTCCCGTAAAACCCTCGTAAATCCGTAAATGTTCTATCATGTTTCTTCAGCCTCTTAATCTTCTTGTATTGCCTCGTGTCCAACCCTGACCACGCTTTTGTAAGTTCGTCCGTCAATTCCAGGTTAATAGTCTCATCGATTCGCTCTTTTCCAACTTGCGCAAGCCAAATTTTAAACGGCTCAGCTTTTTTGCTCGGTATAGACTGAATAAGGCGCAAAACCTGTTTAGTATCCGCAACATCTGTAAGGCGCATTTTGCCGTCCGGAGCAGGCAATTTCAACTGCTGACAATTTGTCAGCAGTTCATTTGCGCCCTCTGCTTTCAATCGTTCTTTCAGCTTTGCCCAATAATTACTCGCACCGCATTGCGTCGTCTGCTCCGTCAAAACGGCGACAACATCAACGACTGACAAAAGTCATTCTTGTTTTTCTTCGTCCCACTCTGCTCTGATACGTTTCTCTTCAAATATCTTTATCTTATTTTGTTTCTCTATCTCTGTCATATCTCTCCCCACTTCCCATCTGAAAGTTTTTTGTTCATTTTTGGGTGCAGATTGAACGAGATTAGATGAGGTGTGCTTGGCACTCCGAAATCGACAGCTCGTTCAAAGCGGCTTGCCGCGGTTCTGCGCCAAAAATGGACAAAAAAAGACGAAAAACTATTTGGTGATGGTAACTTTATTTAAACCTCGTGGTGCATCCGGGTTGATGTGGCGTATAACAGCGAGCTTTTGTATAACTAAGTGCGCTGCAACAATAGACGGAAAAGCAGCGACCGCCTCATGGACACATTTATCATCATTTACATGAACCTTAACATCAGCCAGAGCGAGCGCATCCGTATCATTGCCAATCATAATAACCTCAGCGCCGGTTGCTTTCACCTTATTTATAAACTCCAAATTACCCTTTGAAACCTTGCCCTTATTAGCGAAATAGAGCACCGGATCATTAAAGTTCAATATAGCGATCGGACCGTGAATAAAGTCCGGAGCCGCGAATTGCTGAGTCTTAATGTAACAGGTTTCTCTGAGTTTTACCGCTGCTTCAAATGCTAAAGTCAAATCAAATCCGCGAGAGAGGATAACCATCTGGTCAATGTAGCGAAGATGGTGCGCTATCGGCGTTATCTCGTCAGCGTGGTTCAAAACATCGGCAATGAGTGACGGCACTTCGTCAGCGTGCGCGAAAAGTTCGTCATTTCCGCTGAAAGTGGCAGCGAGAAGGAGCAATACCATCATTGTACAGGTGTAGGTTTTGGTTGCCGCCACGGCAGACTCTTTTCCCGCATGCAACATGAGCGCGATATCCGCCGCTTTTGCCATAGGTGAGTCCTTTTCGTTAGTGATGGCAACAACCTTTGCCCCGCTCTGTTTTGCCTGCTCCATGATAGCTATAGCGTCAGCCGCAGCACCGGACTGGGAAATGCCGATAACCATGGTATCAGGGCCATAAGCAAGCCCGCTTTCGTAAACAGTTACCACAGACGGCGCGGCAAACGCGGTCGGAATGCCTGCATAAACCTCAAACAGGTATTTGCCGTAAATCGCTGCATGGTCGGAAGTTCCGCGCGCCGCAATAACGATATTTTTCGGCTTGTACTCTTTAAAGAGCGCTTTTATCGCCTCTTTTTCTTTCAAAATTGTATTTTGAACAGCAGTCGGCTGTTCAAATATTTCTTTTAGCATTATTTCGCCCAAATTACTCATAATTCTATACTCCTTTTTCTTTTTTGTCCATTTTGGGCGTAGACCGGCACTCCGTGCCTTTGAACGGAGTCGTCGGACTCGCGGTGCGTAGCACAGCTTCGCCTAGCCCCGTCCAATCTACATCCCAAAATGAACAAAAAAACTTTCTAATAATCAGTTTTTCGTTTGTTTTTTTATTTGTTTTTAGCAAAAAGTCTTTCGCTTCAATTTTGCACATACCTTGCGCGAAGCGCCCATAAGTTTTGGTCAAGCTTTTCCGAAAAGCTTGGTTTCGTAAAACCCCCGTAAATCTCCGTAGATCTTCCGCGTCCTACCATCGTGTTCAATTTCTTCGCGCCAAGCGTAAAATCTTTTAATTCTTTCGCTCTTCTCGATTTCGTGCGTATTTTTCTAGCGAACCGGCAGAAATCAAAACCAAGGGATTTTAAGAAAATCAACGCTAAGAAATCGAGATGGCGAAAAATTAAAAGTTAGTTTTAGCAACAAAGCTAAATTCCACGCTATTTCGTCCCAATCTCGCACACCCTCGCGCGTTAGCGCCTTTTAAAATTTTGATCAAACTTTTATAAAAGTTTGGCCCCGCAGGGACTCCGTAAAAAAATTAAAAGATGATTACTGTGGCAATAGCCATATCATTTGCGTGCGAGAGGGACACTTTCACACTTCGCCCTGCTAAAAGCTCATGCGCGCGGCCCTTAACATAAACCTCCGGTTTGCCATCGGCATTATTCAAAATTTCCACGTCATGCCAGTTCAGCGGCTGCCCGATTGCCTTACTGAACGCCTCTTTAGCGCAAAAACGCGCGGCAAAGCTCTCGATACCCTTCTTGCCCTTGCTCTCGCAATAGGCGATTTCCTTTTCCGTAAAACAGCGCGTCTTAAAGCGCGGAGTGCGCTCCAAAACCGCGGCTATGCGCAAAATGCTCTCAATATCTGTGCCGATTTCCACTTGCTTATTTCACCCTGCTTGCCATATATTCCAACATCTCGCGCAAAATTTCCTGTTGCGGATTTTTCGGCAAAACATTTAACGCTTCCGACGCTGATTTCAGGTAATTATCTGCCATATCTTCCGCGTACATAAGCGCTCCAGTTGAAACAAAAATATCTTTTACGTGCTCAATATCGGCGTCCTCAATATCCTTATTCCCCATCCTTGTCTTTAAAAACTCTCGCTCGGTGGCGGCAGCGTGCGCAAAAGCGTGGCTCAAAATAATAGTCCGTTTGCCCTCTATAATATCGCTTCCTATCGGTTTTCCGAGCAGCTCCTCGCTGCCTGTGATGCCCAAAATATCGTCCTTTAGCTGAAACGCCATGCCGCTGTACTTTGCAAAATCCTCCGCCGCCTTCACGCGAGGTGTGTACCCATTTTCCGCAATAACCCCACCTGAAAACGCGCAAAAGCGGAAAAGTTCCGCGGTTTTATTCTCCATTACCTCATTTATCATCTGCGTGGTCACATTCTCAATATCGATAAAGGGCAACTCGATATCCAACGTCTCCCCTGCCAATATCTTCGGGCCGGACACCCCGGAAAGCTCGGAAATAAGCAATAGCGCAACCTTTTCACTCACCCCAAACTCCGGCAAACGGCTCAAAATGTACGCAGTCCACGACTGTAACATATCGCCGGAGAGTATCCCCATGCTTAAACCATACTGTTTGCCCTGTTTTTTCGCAAAATACGCGTGAACACTCGGTTTACCGCGGCGTAAATCGTCGTCGTCAATAATGTCATCATGAGCTAGAGTTGAGTTATGGTAAAGCTCAATAGCCGCGCCACAGAGCAAAGACGCTCTCTTTTCTCCTCCCAAACACTCACAGACAAGGCAACTAAGCGTTGGACGGAGCGCTTTTCCTATATTTAATGGGTACAGGAGTGCGCCCTCTTTCAGCGCTGCATTTAGCATAAGGGGGCGAAGATTCTCGTCTGAAAATATTTCGTACACCTCCCTTGATACTTGCCCTTGATACTCTAAAAGTCGCTCATTCATCTTACACGTATGTCCTTTATCACCATCTGCACACTCTCTTTGTCCTGCCAAACATTTATGGACAGCCGACAGACAACATCCAAAATATCTCCCTCTTTTATCCGTGTCGAAAAGCTTCCGCCATGAAACCAAATGCCCGAAATCGTTCTATTATTCGCGCTGTCCTGTACATTTACCGCAAGGTGGCTGCCGTCAGTCCCGCGAGGTATCACACTGGCCGTGCGAACTCCACTTAAAAGAAAGGTCGGCTCCTCCATACCCATGCCAAAGGGCTCAAGCTTTTTCAGCTCGCGCACAAACTCAACAGTCACTTGGCTTAAAGCTATTTCAGCATCAATAACGATATTTTTAGCTATAGTTTTGCCTTCAAAAAATTTATCAGCCGCGAGCTCTAAACTCTTTGAGATTTCAGTTAAATCAGCAATATTTGCCGTCATGCCTGCTGCTTCCGCGTGTCCGCCGTAAGAAAGCAGATGTTCGTTGTTCGTGTCAAGTGCTCTAAAGAGGTCAAAATCTCCGTAAGTTCGGAGCGACCCCTTGGCCAGACCATCTTCGTTCACATTTAAAAGAGCAGTGGGACGAAAATACTTTTCCGCAATGCGTGACGCCGCAATGCCGACCACGCCCAAATGCCACTCTTTGTCGCTTAACAGGATAAAGCTCGGTATCTTTTCCATTGCCTCCAGTTTGCGCTCAGCATCTGCTATAACACGCGCCTCTAATGCCTGCCTTTCCTCGTTTTGCGTAAGCAATCTCTGTGCGAGGTCGCACGCCACGCTTCTGTCTTGGGTCAAAAGAAGTTCAAGTGACTCCTTTGGGTCAGAAACGCGCCCGGCAGCGTTTATTTTCGGTGCTATCTTAAAGGCAACGTCTGTTGAGTTCACTGTGCCGTTCAAACAAAGAGCGTTCAAAAGCGCAGAAACTCCCGCTTTTTTATTCTCTTGACAAAGCGCCGAAAGACCGTTTTTCACCATCAATCTATTAACGCCCGTAAGCGGAACACTGTCAGCTATAGTGCCGATAGTCACTAAGTCGAGGAATTTCGCTGCAACATCGTCCTTAAATCCCATCTTTTTACAGATGACAACGAGCAAAAAGTACGCAACACCAACGCCTGCTAATTCACGATACGGATATTTACTGTCTGCACGCTTTGGGTTAACAACGGCAAACGCTTTCGGCAATTCGCTCTGTGGCTCGTGATGGTCAGTGATAATAACTTTCAGCCCCAGCTCGCACGCAAGGTCAATCTCGGAAAACGCGCTTACACCATTATCCACGGTGATGACGAGAGCTACACCCTCATCTTTTGCGCGCTTTAACGCTTCTGCATTTAGCCCGTAGCCGTCCAATATCCGATGCGGCAAAAACCAGTCAACATTCGCACCGAGCGCACTTAAAGCGCGCGTCATAAGTGCAGTCGCGGTAATACCGTCAGCATCATAGTCACCAAAAATGCGTATCTTCTCGTGATTTTGTATGGCTTCTGTTATTGCGTCAGCGCCGATTTCTATATCCGGCAACAAAAAGGGATCGGGCGCGAGCGATAAATCTGATGAATAGAAGGCGAGCTTGTCCTCTTCGCTCACAAGACCTCGCGCAGCCAGAATACTATCTATAATCTCGGCAGAGGAGTAATTGGCATTCACACCTTGCCATCGCCTTACCCAATTCGCGTTTGCAAGGCTCATATTTTCAGTTTTTGTAAAAGACATATATCTAAAACTTAATCAACAGAAACTACTTCTTTTACTTCGGGAACTTTTTCCTTTACTATGCGTTCAATGCCATTTTTTAGCGTCATCTGTGCCATTGGACAACCGCCGCACATACCGGTTAAACGAACCTCAACGGTATTGTCTTCCAAAACATTTACAAGCTCAACATCTCCGCCATCTGCCTGCAAATGTGGTCGTATCTCATCTAAAGCTGCTTCTATTTTCTCTCTCATAATTCTAATCTCCATATTTATTTTTTTCTTTATTAGTCGCTCAACTTCTGCTGTATAAATTCATTTTCCGGATATCTTTTCGCCATCTCTTCCCAAAATGCCTTTAGCTCTTCATCTTCTCCCAAAGCTTCTAAAATTGACCCGTAAATATATATTTTGGGCGGCTCAAAAAAGAGCTCAAAAGATTTTTTCATCCAAGGTTTTGCCTTTTCAAGGTCATTTAAACGATAATAGTAAAACCCCATCTCAAAGTTAGCAGCAGCAGAATCTTTATTCTTTTCCACCATTTTGGTATAAACTTTTAACGCCTCTTCCTCTCGCTCCTCGCTTATTAAAAGCCAGCTGAGCGTGGAGTACGCCTCAATGTCAGAAGGGTCAAGCGAAATTATCCGCTCTAATATCTCTATAGCAGCAGCAAAATCAGAGTCATCAAAATATTTTTCAACGAGCATCCAATTAAGACTGTTTACGAGGTATTCTCCATCTAACACCACTTCATTTGCGCTTACAAAATCCACCTCTTTTCCCTTGTCATCGTCAGCGAAAAGAGACAGAGTAAATAATAGCAAAAAAATCAGTGTTAAATATCTCATACCATATATATTATAACAGTTATTCTCTTTTTTTAAAAGCCCCTTTTGGTACTATAATATGTTTTTTAACTGTAACCCTTGCTTTTTAAAAGAAATAAAACTGTATGTTTGCGCCTGCATCAACAGGTCTGTCATACATTTCTGTTGCTCTTCTGACTACACCTGCTGTGCCCTTTAATGATAATGTATAGTCATTATTCGTGATTGGAAGAATAGTATTAAATATACTTTCTCCTCTAAAACCATACGGACCGCTGCTCTCTTTTTTGATAAGCGCTATCCTAAAGTTTTTGTTAAGTTCGGTAAAGTTAAGAGCATCATTGTAACCTAATTTCTGTAACCCATCCATTACGGCTCTGTGGTCTGTATAAGGTGAGCTTAAAATATTTTTAAAGATAGTAGGGGTGTTTGTTTGCGTTCTCAAATATTGCCCAAAAAGGAATGGCATGCCATAGTTCGCGGCTAAAGAGTTAAAGTTATCTGAGTACGATTTGTACGCCAAAATAGCTCCGGAAGTAAGCACTCCGCCATCATTTGAGTTGTAGTCAGAGATTCTGTCTTCCCCATAGAGCATATATTCAGCCGCCATAGAAAAGGCCTCATTCCACCAAACATCATTGTCAGCCGAGAAGTTAGAGCTAGTGTCGTAATAGTTTATCAAATGTTGGAATTCATGCGCTACAGTCGGAAATGCTTTTGACACTTCATAATTTCCGTTTGTTCCCATCAATGGGTTAACATCTATATGTATCATCCAACTTCCGTTACCGCTTGAACTTTCATTTGATGGGTTATAAGGGAGTATATCTGCTGCTGTAAAATAGCCGGCAGTAAACTGGGAAACGCTCGAATTATTATATTTTTCGTCACGTATATCTTCAACTAAAATTGTTATTTTATTGTTTGCATTACCTTTGTATGGACCAAAATTATCAACCATATAGTCGCGTATTCTTTCATCAAACGCTTTAGCTACTGATTCAGCCTGTATGCCGTCTATCAATGTGGTGCTGCCGTTCATTTCAACATATATATCGCAATATTGCCCCTCATAAAGGTGTTTTGCAGTTATCCTAAGCGTGCCGCCGGTGTTATCCATACGACGGATAGTAAAACTTTGTGTTCCGCCAACAGCTTTAGAGGACATAGATGTCGGAGTAGCTGCAAGTATCTGACTCTTCATTTGTGAAGTAATCTTTGGCAAATATTTCGCCGGATCTATCTGATATAACTTCTGACCATCTCTCTCAACAATTTTTTGTGTGTATGGCGGCACTGTATCCAGTGAACGCGCGCCGGACATCACATTACCATATACTGTTGGTGGATACGGTATAGTCCCTGCTGACTCGGCTGTTGAAGTGCTTGTTGAACCGTTCAATACTAAAACATATTGTATAGGTCCGGTATTTCCGACCATGACCGGTATTCTCGCTTTTATCGACGGGTCATTTGAGGTGTGTGCTGCCACATACGTCATACCGTTTTTAAGCGCTGTTATCTCTATTTCATCTCCGCTCGTGCTTGAAATTTGAACAATATTAGGGTTTTCAGAATACCATATTATCTTTTCGTAAGTTACATTTGCCATTGCTGTAAGCGTTGCTGTCCCACCAATCTGCATAGAAACAGAAGTGGGTGAGATGGATATATTCGCCGGCTCATTATTGTTGCCACCGCCACCACAAGACGCTAAAATAATCGTAGCGCATAAAACTAAAATAACTTTAACAATATTTAATATATAACTCTTCATAATATATATATTAAACTATTTTCACCGGTATGTCAATAGAATATATTCATTTTGTTTGATTTTTTGGTTTTATTTTGCTTTTTTTGGGTATCACGAGATTTATACGAATGAGGCATAACAGCCCGGCAACCTCACGTTGCACGAATTTACGCCTTCGCGTGTAAACTTTCAGACAGACCGGCTTTAAAACAAGTCGGATGGGGTGACTTTTACTTTGTTTGTACTCCGCTCAGTTATA
>JGI994J12354_10002333_pt1 | contig 18624 bp, 23 predicted proteins | sample IntmicLarv3ML3BL_FD_12354 | JGI IMG/M metagenome (IMG submission 12354)
TAATGTGTGATGATTCAGGTTCTGCACTAATGGTAGCAGTAATGTTCCCAGGATTCATTCTTGACCCTCCTCATGGAGGCACAGGATATTATCCTCATTATCATCCAGATAGAACTTCGCATAGGCATATTTGGTTCATGCCTTAAAAATATAGAGGGAGGCTAAATTTATGAATATTAGAGAAATATATATTAAAAAGTTTTTTTCAATTCTTACAAACAAGGAAAAAAACGAAATTTATTTTGACCAATATATGTGGCACGCATTCTCTTATGAAAAAGTTGAGTGTAAGAAAAATGATGAGGCAGTGGAGGCCTTAGGTAAATTGATTTCAAATGAAGTATATATAATTTTCCAAAAACATGGAGAAGTTTTAGAAGCAAAAAATATAACATTTGATAAAATAGTCAAAAAAATAAAAAGTAATGTATGGGAAAGTGATTGTTACATAATAGACAAGAAATTTAAATGGACTTTTGTTTTTACACATGAGACATGTATTGATAATTCATTTTATATAGGCCCTTTTTTCTGTGAAATATCATGAACAATTAATAACAAAATAATAACATATGGCTGATATACACATACATGAGCACAGGTTGTTAATATCTCATTGCCAAGAGCATAAAAGCTTGCTTTTGGTTGCTTTAAACAGCCATTTTGTGCTATTCTTAATGTATAGAATATAAAAGAGGTGTAGTACTTGGGTGCATTACAAAAGAAAATAAAAAAAGCAAAACCTAAAATAACCAAAGAAGAAATAACTAACTATTTAAAAACAAATGACCAAATTATAAGTACTTATATGTTGTTTGTTCATTGTAGAAAAACACTTGAAACATTAAACAAAGAAAGTATATCTAAAGGAATAATAAGTTTTTATGAAAAAAAACTAGATTATTTGGAAGAAGAATTATATTTTAAATTAATTGAATCGGATAATAAAACTTTAGTATCTGATGAATTTCAAAAACGTCTGACTGGATTAAGAAGTGAATTAAAATATATTTATGATTCAGTATTTAATATAGATCAAATAAAAGAGGGGAAAATATATTTTAGAGAAAATAATGAATTAGATGATCCAAATTCCAATTTGGTTGAAGAGATAAATGATGGTAAAAAAATATCTAAAAATATATTTTCAAATACAGATGAATTTGGAAATAATTTTCTTCATATATTATCAAATAAAGGTAATGATACTGCAATTATTAGAGTTGTTTTGAATGTTTTAAAAAGCAAACAAGGATATTTATTATCAAAAAAAAATAAAAATAATTTAACATTTTTTGATAACTTAATAAAACTAAGTCGTCATTTAGTTTTAGAAGAAATAGAAAGTAAAATAAAAAGTAAAAAAGATTTAAAGTTTATAAAAAACGAAATATACAAAGCAGAATTAAAAATAATTACTTCTGTAGAAAGTATAGATGAATTTGAATATATCTACCAAAATATTTTAAGAAAAATATCTGAAGTAGATTTATTTACTTCAGATATGAATTCGCTATTATATATATCCCAAGTACTAAACAATAGTTTAGATGAACAAAGAAAAGAAAGTATGGAAGATTTAGCCGTCCTAATTGCTTCATATCATCAAAAAGAAAGCTTACGAAAAGATTATTTATTTATTAAAGAAAAATATCCAAATTTAGAGCTATTAAACATATTAGAAAGTGTTTTTCACATTCTTTCATAGTCAAAAGCTCTTTTTTTATGGTTTATTTTATCTAGTTTTGTCGAAGATGTATAAAACAAATGAAATCTGCGCTATATTAAGGTAGCGATGGTGATAGGATGAAATTAAATATAGAGTATAACAAAGGAATATTATTTGTAAGAGTAGAGGGTAAGTTAACAAAAAAAACTGTTCATAAAATAAATAATTTTCTAATACCTGCTATCTCTAAACATAAAATAAAATATCTAGTTTATAACTTATATGGTTTAACAGATATAGATGAATCTGGTATAAATACACTTCAAAATAGTAATGGTGCAATATATGAAAATAGTGGAGAAGTATATGTTTGTGAAACACCAAGTTTATTAAAAAATAAAATAATTAACTTAAATATTAAAGAAACTGCAAATGAACTATCAGCAATAAATACAATAAGAATTTAAAAGGAGAATTAAAATGAACATAACTGATGAAGAATTAATCAGTATTCATGAGGGGCTTATTTATAAATTGGCGAGAAGTTTTTATAACAGTAGTATTGAAGACTTATATCAGGTTGGAATTATTGGTTTATTAAAAGCTAAAAAAAATTACAATAGTGATTCTAAGGCGAAGTTCAGTACATATGCATATGAGTATATCTATGGTGAGATGTATGCTTGTGTTGAAAAAAATAAGGGTATAAAAATAGGTCGCGACATTCTTAAATTATGTAAACAAATAGATAAAATAAGACAAAAGTTAACTCAAATAAATGGTCAAGAGCCTACTGTAGAAGAAATTGCTTTGTATGCAGAATTACCAATAGAAACTATTTGCCAAGCCATATCTTCTGCCAACTCAATTATTAGCTATGATGCTCAAAGTGAGTTAAATAGGGCAATTGTTGATACGATTGCTGATACAAATACTCCTGATTTAATTGAATCGCTTGCCTTAAAAGAGAGTTTAGATATACTAGATGAAGAAGAAAAGCAGATTATTGATTTAAGATATTATAAAGATATGACACAAAGTGAAACTGCTAAAGCAATGAAAATGAGTCAAGTAATGATTTCTAGATATGAAAAGCGCGGAATGCAAAAATTAAGAGCACATCTAAGTGCCTAAAAATGTATAAAAAAAAATAAAATGCCCCATAATAAAAATGGAGGTTTTTTCATGAATAGGGAAGAATATAAACAGCTGGTAAAACAACTAACACCAAAAGAAAACAAATTGAAAAATGCAGCTATTGCATTCTTAGTTGGTGGACTAGTTGGATTTGTTGGCGAAATTATTATTAATATATTGATTAATAGTTTTAAATTAGAAATGGCAGTTGCATGTACTTGGCTAGCAGTAATTGTTATATTTATAGCCAGTCTTTTTACAGCCTTAGGCTTTTTTGATAATTGGGTAACAAAAACAAAAGCGGGACTTATTGTACCAATATCTGGATTTGCTCATTCTGTAACAAGTTCAGCTATGGATTACAAAAAAGATGGAATGATATCAGGACTTGGTTCAAATTTTTTTAAACTAGCAGGAAGTGTTATACTATATTCAATGATTGCAGCATTTTTATTGAGTGTTATAAAGGTGGTAATATCATGAGTAGTATAAAATATAATAAAACATATATAAACGATTATTTTAGCATTGCAGGTCCATTAGAAAAAAAGGGGCAAATAAAAAAATTTAATTTAACAATAAAAGATTTTTACTATGATGTTGATACTTTTGAAAAAGCTGAAATAAAAATGCAAAGAACAGTTATTGAAAATTTATTGCTTAAAAACCATCTTGCTCCAACAAAAATAGACTATATAGTTGGAGGCGATTTATCTAATCAATTAGTAATAACATCACATGCATTAAAAAACTACCCAATTCCTTTTATTGGTGTATATAGTGCATGTGCAACATTTGTCGAAAGTTTAATTTTATGTGCTAATTTACTAAGTACAAAAGGTGTGAAAAGATGCGTAGCAATCACGAGTGCTCATAACTTAGTTGCCGAAAAACAATTTAGATATCCAGTTGAGTATGGTGCACCAAAACCACTTCGCTCAACATTCACCGCAACTGGAAGTGTAGGTGCCCTAGTTAGTAGCGATGCTAGTAACATTTTAATTGAAAGTGCAACGATTGGAAGTGTTGTAGACATGGGGATTGATGATGTATTCCATATGGGAGCTGTAATGGCACCAGCTGCAGCCAATACATTAATAACACATCTATCAGAAATGAAAAGAGACATAGATTACTATGATTTAGTTTTAACTGGTGACTTAGGAGAATATGGTACAGAAATTTTTCGTGAATATCTCTTGAAAATTGGAAAAATAAAATGTAAAAAACACCTTGATGCTGGATGCGAACTATACAAAGGATCACAAAATTTAAACGCTGGTGCATCAGGTCCAGCAACAATTGCTCTAGTCCTATTCAATAAAATAATAAACCAAGAAAAATATAAAAAAATTCTTGTCATTGGAACTGGATCACTGCATTCACCAATGAGTATTAATCAAAAAAATACAATTCCATCTATTGCACATGCAGTAAGTTTGGAGGTAATAAAATGATATATTTAAATGCATTCCTATTTTGTGGATTTGTTTGCTTAATCGGTCAAATAATTTTAGACAACACAAAACTAACTCCAGGACACATCACAAGCTTATTCACAGTTATCGGCGCATTTCTAGCATTTTTTGGTGTGTATGAACACTTAGTAGATTGGGCTGGAGCAGGCGCAACACTACCAATTACAAATTTTGGACGACTATTATATGATTCTGCAATAATTGGTTATCAAGAGCAAGGTGTTATAGGACTATTATCAGGTCTTTTGGTAAATGGTTCAGCAGGGATAAGTGCTGCAGTCATCTTTGCATTCTTACTAACAATGATTTGCAAACCAAAAGATTAATATAAAAAGTGATTTTCGAGCAATAACAATTGCTCATTTTTTATTTTTTTGCTATACTATAAATTAAGAATAGAGGGAAATTGATTTATGAATGAGAATCCAAATATAAATGAAAACAATTTAAATAATAGTGGAGCAAACCTTAATCAGGTTCCACTTAATTCAACGCCACAACTTGAAACATTAAATTCAACTCCACCAGTAGTTGAGCCATTAGTTAATCCAACAGAACAAGTAGCAACACCAGCAGCTCCACTTAGTGAAACACAAGAACCAATAATAGGTGAAGTTCAACAAAATATAGTTAGTTTGGATCAAAGCACTACAGATGCCAACACTCCAAGTGTTACTGAATCATTAGTGGCAACACCAACCAATTCAGGGGAACAATCGGGTGAAAATCAAACAAATACATTACTAAGTGATACTCCCATAACTTCAACTAGTGATTTAGTAACTCCACCAAAAGAACCAAAAAATAAAAAGGGTATAATTGGTATAGTTATAATATTTGTTATACTCATTGGAGCAATAATTGGACTTCCATATATTACTGAATATTTAGAAAACCGTAATGAAAAGGTGGTGAATCCATCCCCAAATCCAAATAATGAAAATCCTAATCCTAATGGCGAAGAACCAAAACCTAGCGATGATCTGCCAGCAGTTTATGTAATAGAACCAGACACAAAATTTGTTTTTGAGGGTTTAGATGTAACCTCAATTAGATTAGTAGAAGAAGATAATGATTACTACATTAGGTTTATTGTTAAAAACACGAATACTACCAATATAAATCTGGCTGACAAAAACTATTACTTAGAATTATACACAGAAGACAATACATTTTTAGAAAGAGTAAAACTAGATGATTCAATAGTAGCAGGCGTTTCTGAGGGCAAATACTACTTGATTTCTGCTGATACATTTACTAAAGCACGCGTTTTAAACATGGTTGCAAAAACAACAACTGACTATCCAGATGTTGCCTTAAATGAAGATGTAGAAAAAAATAGTAACTTAGTGTGTAGAAATGGTGGAAGTACAATCACATATACATTTAATAACAAGCAATTAAAAAATATTAAAGATACATTTACTATGACCTCAACAGATACAGAAGAAATGAATTATCAAATAATCTTAACAAATTATCAAAACTTAATTGCAAACTATGCTATAATAGATGGCGTAAGTGCTACTTTAGTTCCATCCATTTCAGCAACAGCTTCTAGTTTTACTACGAACATTGAAATAGATTTGGCAACTGCTAAAGTAGATAGCATATCAAATAGAAACTATTATAAATTAGATACATCTGCCAAAATAGTTAAGTTTGAAATGGAAGCTATGAGATATACTTGCTCATAAAAGGTTGTGGTGATTATGACATATAACTTTCACATAAATGATTTTGAAGGCCCACTGGACCTTCTTTTGCACTTAATTAAGTCAGCAAAAATGAATATATATGAAATTAATATAAGTGAAATAATAGATGAATATTTATCTTTCTTAAAAAAAGAAGAAGAATTAAACATTGATATTGCCAGTGAGTATTTAGTTATGGCAAGTGAGTTAATCCATTTGAAAAGCAGACTTTTAGCAAATCGTCATGATGAAGAAGAAAGTGAAGATGAACTAGCAATAAATAGCGAAGAAGATTTAAAAAATAAATTAATTGAATATGAAAAATACAAACAAATTACTGATGATTTAAAAGTTTTAGAAGAAAAACGTAGTGAAATATTTACAAAACTGCCTGAATCACTTCAAGAATATGTTGAGGAACCAGTTTTGAGTGGAGAAATAGGATTAGCAGATTTAATGCAAGCATTCGAATTATTTTTAAAGCGACAAAAACATAGCAAGCCTTTGAATACTAGGATAACCAAAAGAGAACTAAGTGTTGAAGACCGTACTAGAGTAATTAGGAGTATACTAAAAGAAAAAGGAAAAGTTAATTTTTTAGATTTATTCGAAGAAATAACAAAAGAATATGTAATTGTAACGTTTTTATCAATCTTAGAAATGTCTAAAAATAGTGAAATTGCATTAATTCAAGAAGATAGTTTCAGTCCAATTATTATTGAAAGAGTTGATTAAATGAATTTATTAGGAGTTTTAGAGGGCCTATTATTTGTAAGTGGTGATGAGGGTCTTACATTAGAGCAAATTTGTGATGTCCTAAATATTGATAAAGATAAATCAAAAGAATTGCTAATGGAGTTAAAAAATAAATATGAAGATGAGATTCATGGCATTCGCATCAGTTTTTTAGGAGATGCATTTAAACTAACAACAAAAAAAGAGCATAAAGAATATTATCAAAAGCTTGTAGTCAATCCAGATAGCAATATTTTATCTCAGGCAGCACTAGAGACTTTAGCAATTATTGCTTACAATCAACCATTAACTAGAGTTGAGGTTGATGCTTTTCGTGGAGTAAGTTGTGCTCATATTATTAGAAAGCTAGTTGCTAAAGGATTGATTAAAGAAACAGGTAAAAGCACTTTACCAGGGCGGCCTAATTTATATGCAACAACTAGGGAATTTTTAGATTATTTTGGACTTGCAACAATCAATGATTTGCCTGATATGCGAATTATATTAGAACAAAATGAAGAAGAAACAGAGCTTTTTACATCTATTTATAAAGAAGAAGTATAAGAAAGTAGGCTTAAACATGGAATTAAAAGAAGCAATTGCAAAAAGAAGAAGTATTCGTCAATACGAAGATACAAAAATAAAAAAAGAAGTAATTGAAGAAATTTTAAATCAAGCAATTCTTGCACCATCTGGACATAATCGTCAACCATGGTATTTTGTGGTTGTAGATAATTGTGAAAAAAAAGAAGCGATAGCTAAAATAATTCTAGAAAAAAATCTTGAATTTGGTGAAAAAACAGCTAGTGCAATTGAACAATGTTCACACTTAGTTGTTATTTATAATAGATACGAAAAAAGTGAGGGAGAACATGCATTATTTGATGTTGAAAGCATAGGTGCATGCATGCAAAACATTTGCTTATCAGCAACTTCACTGGAATTGGGTAGTTTATGTATTGGTTATATTTGTAATATTGAAAAAGAAGTTAATGAAATTTTAAAGGTTAATAAAAAAATGATGGTTGCAATTGCACTAGGATATCCATCTGAAAAACGTAATCCTCGTCCTCGCTTAAGTTTAGAAGAGGTGAGTCAGTGGCAATAGGAAAAAAAAGTATAAAAAAATTTTTATTGTTAATAGTTTGTTGCTTGTTAGCTAGTGGTTGCAAAGAAAAAATATCAACAAAAACTCCAGAGAATTTCAATTTAGAATTAAATAAAGATTCTATTTTAGTTCATGAAGAAATCTATGTTAAAGATTTAATAATTCAAACTAATGGGATAATTAATAATTTGGATCAAAAAATAAATACTAACAAATTAGGTAAAGTGGAGTACAAAATTGAATATACTTACAACAAAAAGAAATATACTAATACTTTTGAATTAGATATTATTGATAATATTGAACCAAAAATATTTGGTAGTAATTCTAAAACCGTTTTGAAAAATCATTCTACAGATTTATGTTACTCATTTTTAATTGGTGATAATTATGACAAGAAGCCAACCTGCATAATTGAGGGAGAGCTAAACTTAAATAAGGTTGGAAGCTATAAAGTTAGGCTAGTGGTAACAGATAGTAGTGAAAATCAAGTAACAAAAGATATTACAATCAATGTTGTGGACAAAAACAATTCTACTAATCCCACTCCATCATATACACGTATACCATTTTCAGACACACTTGAGATGTATAAAAATGATGATACTGAACTTGGAATAGACATATCTGCATGGCAAGGAACTGTTGATTTTCAGAAAGTTAAGGAAGCAGGAGCAACATTTGTTATTTTGCGAATTGGAGTTCATGCTGGCAAGGGATATGAAATAAAAGAAGATACATATTTTCAAGAAAACCTCAAAAAAGCTAAAGCTGCAGGACTTAAAATAGGTGTGTATTTTTACAGCACTGCAACCTCTGTAGAAGAAGCAAAAGAACACGCTGCTTGGGTAATAGATAAACTAGCTGGTGAAAAACTAGATTTTCCAATTGCCTTTGATTGGGAAAATTGGGAATATTGGAATTATTATGAAATAAGCTTCTTTGATATTAATGAAATAGTAGACATTTTCATTGATGAATTAAAAAAACATGGCTATAGTGGAATGTTATATGGGAGTGCATCATACCTAAATAACATTTTTAATAATAACAACAAACATCCACTGTGGTTAGCACATTATACTAAAGAAACAAATTTTGAACAAAATTACATATTATGGCAATTTACAAACATCGGATCAATCCCTGGAGTAACTGGAGATATTGACATAAATGTTATGTATAAAAAGTAGTGTTTTACTAGTTGATTATTGAGTAATCTACATGGTATAATACCTACATGCCTGCGTGGTGGAACTGGTAGACGCGCTGGATTCAAAATCCAGTGGTAGCAATACCATGTCGGTTCGATTCCGACCGCAGGTACCAAATTTGTATGAAGTGACTTCCAAAAGTTGGAGAGGAACGTGTATAATAATATACAAGTTCAACTCTAAACTGAAGGGAGTCCTTTTTAATGCGAATAACTAATTCAGAAAAGTTAAAAATGGTATTAGAACATGTGAGTGATGGAAAGTCATTATCACACATAAGTGAGAGATATGGAAACTATGATACAAGTAGAATTAAGTATTATGTAAATTTATATAAAAAGTATGGGGAGAAATCATTTATAAATCGAAAAGATGGAGTTTATAAAAGAGATACAAAGCTTCTAATGATAAACAGGGTCAAACATGGAGAATCGATACGATCAGTAGCTTTAGACTTTGGATTAATAGATCCCAGAATATTAGGAGATTGGGTAACTCTATATAAAGAAAGTGGCGAAGATAGGATTCAAGACACCTACCCAAGAAAAAGTCACCTAAATAAAGATGAAAGATACAAAGCGAATATTGTTAAACATTAAAGAAATATATATGAAAAAAAGAATATACTTAATAATAACAACTTTACATGTACTATTTAATTATCCCTTGTGCAAGTCAAAGTTATATAATAATATAGAACTATAAATAACATAAAAATAGGGTGCTGAAATTTGCGTTTAAGACTATTTTGTGCTATACTTTAAAAGTTCGAGGTGAAAAGACATATGTCAAGAGCGGAAAAGCTAGACTTTAATAATATTGTAAAAGATATTTTAACCAATGATGAGTTTAAAAAATTAGATAGTGAATTGCACCATGGAATTACCAGATATAATCATTCACTTAGAGTTGCGAAAGCAACGTATAGATGTTCAAAATTTTTAGGATTAGATTACAAAGAGGCAACAAGAGCAGCACTACTTCATGATTTTTATATTGATAATCAATTTGAGGGAAAAAACTCAAAAGAAATATTTAAAGAACACCCAGATTTAGCGGTGAAAAATGCTCAAAGTCATTTTAAAATATCTGCTGTTCAAGAAAACATAATCAAATCTCACATGTTTCCTTTATGTAAGGAATTACCAAAGTACAAAGAATCATGGATAGTAACAGCAGTGGATAAGAGTGTAGCTGTATATGAAATGTATAGATTTAAAACAAGCTTATATTTAAGTATACTAACATTATTTATATTTAATTTAATATCAATCCAAAGATAATCCAAAATTTCATGGATTATTTTTTCGCCTTTTAGTAATCGTTAAGTAAACAAGCAATATTATTGAAATTTCAGTATGCTATAATTGTCAGAACTATGGGAGGTATAATAGTGTGAATCAAGAGAAAATAGGGGCATTTATTGCCGAATGCAGAAAAAAGAAAAGTATAACTCAAGGACAACTAGCTGACTTAGTTGGATTATCAGATAAGGCAGTTTCAAAATGGGAACGTGGTTTGTCGTTGCCAGATACAAGTTTATTTCCAAAATTATGTGAAGTATTAGAGATAAGTTTAGAAGAATTATTCCAGGGAGAAGCAATACAAAAAAAACAAGAGGGACCAACAATATTAGAAGAGCACAGAAACAAAAAATCAAATTTAAAAACAATCATAGTAACTTTAACAATTATAATTTTATTTGCAGGTGTCTTTTTATTATCTGTTTTTTATGTGAATAACTATGACAGCTTTAAAATATATACAATAAGTGAAAGAAATGAAAAATTTGAAGTAAGTGGATTATTATCATTAATCGAGGGAAAAAGTATGTTTATATTAAATCCCATAATATATCTTGGTGATGACATGGAAATTGCAGATATTGAGTATACAATCTTGAACAAAGACGATTTTATGGTTCATAGAGTTGGAAATATATCAGATTTTGAATCCCACAAAAAAGAATTTACTGTGAAAATGCTGCGAGAAGAGCTTTCAAAAATGTCTTTGATATTAAATGAAAGTCCAGGATTAGAAGAAATTTTTGATAGCAAAATAAAAAATAGAAAATTAAAACTTGAATTAAGGATACTGACGGTTGATTTTGAAGAATTAAGTGAGTATGTCGAACTAGAATTCAAACAAGAATTCGCAAATAATAAACTAAATTATTAACTATATTATTGGAGAAAAAATACCATAAACTTCCAGTAGATGAAAATTCTACCATTTGGCTGTATCATTAGTTTCGACAAAATGATACTTTTTTTGTAGTAAATTAGAGAGAGGTGTTTGAGTTTGAAAAAAACAATTTACTATTTAATTGTTGCTATGGCAGTATTTATTCCTGTTATAGCAAAAGCGGAAGTGGGGGATTATAATCATAATGTAGATATGACACAAGAAGAATACAATCATTTATTACAACTAGGATTTACAGAACAAGAAGTTTATTTTATGGGGGAGAATGAGTTCGAGGAGAACAAGCATTTAGAGGGTGAAGTTGTTGGCGAAACAACGCAGTATTACATGTCAACTATTAATCACGTTACTGGAGAATCAAGGTCCTATATAATAGATGAAAGCGGATATAATATACCATTAGTTATGCAAAGAGGTAATGGATACGTTGAAACAGTATATAAGAAAATGACTACAACTATATCTAGTATCAACACGTATTATAGATACAAAGTGACATTGGAGTGGAAACAAATGCCAGCAACAAGAAGCTGGGATATCATTGCTATTGCGATGGAACCAACAAAAGTTTACATGAGATCAAGTATAACGTTTCAACAAAATTATTGTCTTACTACTGGAGCATGCTACTCGAGTTTATCGCATCAACCAAGTAGTCAAACTTATGGTGGCGGAGCATCATTTCCAATTCCAACAGGAAATTTGAAATCGCTAAGTTCATATTTATATTTCAATGTAGATAAAAGTACAAGTGCAACAATAACTAGATTATTTGCACAAGGCGATTATGCGCATGCAACAAGTACTGTTTCACAATCGAGCATAAGCTATACATTATCAGCAGGTGGAATACATTTGAACTCTAATATAATATCGAAATATGATACTATGCAATTTGCAGAAGCATCATGGTATGGAACTTGGTAAGAAAGGAGGGATTTAACCAATGTGGCAAACAAAAAATCATTGCACGCAATTGCTGCTTGGAAGAAAACCAGAATAAATATATATTAGGATATAAGTATAATCTAATAGTTACTGCACGTTGTTAGGTTATACTTAACGAAATCCGTAATGAAAAACAAAAAACAAGAAAAATACAAAAAGAAAAAATGTTTACTAAAATCTATTGAGGAAACTGTAAAGTTTCTTCTTTTTTTGTATGCTAAGACTCACTGATAGATGAATTTTTTAAATTATAATAAACAGAAAGTACTTGATAATGCAGGGACTATTTCTCACTTCGACGAAAGACTTAGTGATTACTTAGTTGGCAAAGAAGAATGATTAATGTTTAATAAAATTAAAAATAACAGGATATGATAAGGGCCCACTTTTTTCTTAATTTGCTTATAAATAAGGCGTTTCTGACTAAAAAATGACACCAAAACACTTTCACGATTTCGAGTAACGCTCAAGGTTATATTCACCTTATTTGCTGGCATTTTTGAAATAGCACAAGTGTGACTTCAATGTAAAAGTTAAACTAAAAGTCCACACTCAATTGACAAGTGTGGACTTTTAGTTTAATCTTGATTTAGGTGGTTATATGATATATTAATACATTGAAATGAAAGAAAAATACAACTCTGATTATCAAATCCAAAAAGCAGTTGAAAATGAAGAGATTTTTAAAGTTGATAAAGGTTTATATCCTAATGCGATATACACAATGGATAGTGCCTTTTATTTTCAAGATTTAACTGATGTTATACAAAGCGTTTTAGATTACTTTAGATCTCTAATGGTTGTTGAAGTTTAGTCTGGATATTTTGGATAAAATAAAATAGTGGCAAATTAGTGGCAAAATTTTAAAATGTCCCTATGATGAAACAGGATATCATAAATCCCTCCTAAGGATTATTTAGAGGTTCGAGTCCTCTTAGGGATGCCATATTTTTAAAATGAAAACGACTTCATAAAAAAATGAAGTTGTTTTTTAATGTAATCGTTAGCTATTTTTAATTAATAAATTAGCTTCTTCACATATATCACTAATCATATCATATTCTTGATCAATTAAAGGTTGAGCTTCCTCACTTTTTAGCATCAAAGTGTTTTTATAAACAAAATAGGGCGGTATTAACAGTAAAGTTCCAATAGCACCAAACACGATTTGAAGTGCACTATTCATCGTTCCAAATGTCAGTAATCCTGTTATTGAAAATACAGATAATGCTAAAAATACACAAGAAATAATTCCGACCAAATAAGCCTTGAACGATGCCCAGAAGTATTTTTGCGATTCAAGATTAGTGATGTTTGTAAAATGAATATCAATCTTATTATGGAGTTTATTTAATGCTGCTTTGTTATTGATTTTACGATTTCTTCTAAAAGATAGCTTTGATTTAAGTAAACTATATTCGCTAGTAATTTCGTTATTCAATAATTCCCAACCAAAACTCTCATAAATGTCAACATAAATCGGTTCCAATTCTTTTTTTACACTAAGCGCAGTATATTCATATGTTGCAAAATTATCACTATTTTTCAATTTGTTCACCTCCCTCACATTTTTCTAAAAACTTATCAACAAAGCTATTTTCAACCTTTTTATAGGCATCAACAGCACCATTTTCAATTTTTTTGTAAGTATTAACAACATTATTTTCAATTTTTTTATAAGTTTCTACGACTGCATCTTCAATTTTTTTTGGTGTTTTAATTTTATATTTACTCATATCTATTTTCTCCTTTTCTAAAACAAATTATATTTCAACAAAATAAACTAATTATAAACTTCTAATCAATTTAGTTTATAATTAGTTTATATTCAGTTTATATTGGTATGATTTAATGTATTCAAGTTGAGGTGAAGTATGAAAAAACTAATTCATAAGATAAACTTAGTAGAAGAGAAAGATAAAATAATATTTTTTCTAATCATAACCACAATGATAAATATAATTACCACTATTTTCAAATTAATTAGTGGAATATATTTAACATCGATTTGGTTTCTAATCAATTCATTATTTTATTTTGTGATATTTTTATCAAGAAGCAATTCTATCAAAAACTATCAACAAATTCATCGGCAAAGCAGTAAAGAAGAAAAGAAAAAAATTGAAATTAAGAACTATTTTGCAAATGGAATAATTTTAATTTTATTAGGAATTACCTATTTTGGTGTTAGTTATTACATGTTAAAACACTCATGGCAAAGTAATATTAATGGATGGATTGTATATTTAGTTGCAACAAGCTCCTTTGCATCATTATATATATCTATATACGGAAAGATAAAATATAGAAAAAATAAAAATTATATTATTAAAGCAGTAAAAAATACTAATTTTTGTTGCAGCCTAACATCAATTGTTCTAACTCAAGTTGTTTTATTGGAAAACTTTGCTGATGCTCGAGTTAACTATTATAATGGATTTGCAGGAATTTTAGTCAGTATAATAATATTATCAATTGGAATTTCCATGTTAATAACTAGTCAAAAAATGAGGGATGGTGAAAAACAATGGTAAAAATATTAATCATTGAAGATGAAGAAAACATGAAAATTTTAATGGAAGCAAAATTATCAAAACACTATGAGATATATACTGCTAATAATGGTAAAGAGGCCTATGAATTGTTAGAAAATATAGTAGTAGATTTATTATTAGTTGATGTAATGATGCCAATAATGAATGGTTATGAACTAATAGAAAAATTAAGAAAAGAGCGAATAACAACACCTGCAATTATGATTACTGCTAAAGCGGAGGTAATGGATAAAATTAAGGGATTTACATCAGGAGCAGACGATTATATGACTAAACCTATTGATTTTGACGAACTTGAATGTCGCATAAAGGCAATTTTAAGAAGAAATAAAATTAATAGAGATAAAACTATAGTTATTAATGAAGTTATTATTAATTCAGAAAATTTAACAATCAAAAAAGGTTTAAAGATTAATTATTTACCACAAAAAGAATTTCAATTACTATTTCAATTATTATCATATCCAGAAATAATTTTTACTAAAAATGAGCTTCTAGAAAACATTTGGGGAAATGAAACAAACAGTGATGAAACCACTATAAGAACACACATAAACCGACTTAGAGATAAAGTGAGTGAATATTCAGAATTTGAAATAATAACCATTAGAGGTCTTGGGTATAAAGGAGTAATATATGACGAAAAACAATAAAAAAACATCAGCTAGTATAAGTAAATTATTTTTTCGCTATCTATTTTTAAGTGTTACAATAACCATGATAATTGTGGGAATTGGTACTAGTATGAGCATCGAAACCAATCAAAATTTTACTTATAATCAAATTTTTATATTTCTGCCAATTTTATTTGTTGCTAATGGAGTTATAGTCTACATTGTTTTTCAAAAGTTCTTTTTATACTTTGGTATATTTGAAAGAAGCTTAGAAAAAATTTCTGAGGGAAATTATAAAACTAAAATATCTATTGAGAACGCTGGAATATTTACCACCATGATTGAAAATTTCAATAAAATGACATTAGAATTAGAAAATAGAAAAGCACTGAATGAAGATTTTGTAAATAATTTTTCTCATGAGTTTAAAACGCCAATTTCTTCAATCAAAGGTTTTGCTGATTTATTACTTGAAGAAGAATTAAATGATAAGGAAAAGTGTAAATATTTAAAAATAATAAGTGAAGAATCTCAAAGATTAACATCACTATCAGAAAAAGCTCTTTTTTTAGCAAAAATCAATATTCAAAATACAATAGCAGACAAACAAAAATACTCACTTAATGAGCAAATTGAAAAAGTAGTGCTTTTAATGGAAAAATTCATCTTAGAAAAAAAACTAACTATAAGTATGGACCTAGACAAAATTATCTACAATTCAAATCCTGATATAATTAATGAAATATGGATTAATTTATTATCCAATGCCGTTAAATATAGCAAACCAAATGGCTATATAAGGCTTAAGTTAAAGCAGATTGGCAATAATATTATTTTTACCATTCAAGATAATGGAATAGGAATTAGCCAAGAAAAGCTTAAATATATATTTAATGAATATTATCAGGCAGATGAATCACATACAACTAAAGGTGTTGGATTAGGGCTATCGATTGTTAAAAAAATTCTCAAATTAACTGATGGTTCAATCGAAGTATTCAGCGAGTTTGACAAGGGAACAACATTTATTATAAAACTAAAAAAGTCATAACGAAGTGTTTTCTTCCTATGACTATTTTTTATTATCTATTTTTAATTTTTTTAACAATTCCAACTATTACAGCGATAACAACTATTACAACACCTACTATGATTACTGTTTTCATAATTTAAATTCTCCCTCCTTGTTAAACCAAGTATAAAACAAATAAATAAACTGAATATAAATTTCTATGAATTAAAGTTTATAAGCAGTTTATATTTCGTTTTAATTGTTAATTACAAAAAAATAATGTATACTTAAAAGCAGATAAGGAGTTTAGAGTTAATATGGAAAATAAAGTTGAAAATAAGGTGAATATGGTTCAAAATATAATCAGTTGGGGAGTAATGTTATTTGCTGCTTGTGCACTTATTTATTTTGGATATAGTTATTTTTTTAGTTCATCAATATTAAAAAGTGATCATGATTTCTTTGAATTAACAGTTTCAAATAAGTATGAATTTATTGAAAATGAAAAAGCACAAGATGAATATATAATGGCAAAATTTGACAAAAATAGATCAATTTATATTTTTGCTCAGGCATATAATGGAGATGAATTCGAAGACTACAAAGAGGCAACAGAAGAGTATTACCAATCACAAGTGGACAGACAAGAAGAATTAGAAATTAAAAATATATCTAGTCTTGAAGAAATTAAAATAGCCGATTATATTGCATATACATATTCTTATACATATATAGATACATTAGATAAAGAATGTTATATAAAAATGTATTTAATAGGAAGTGAGCAATATTATTATCAATTATCTATTGAATCTTTAATTGAAGATAAAGATAAATATAAAGAAGATTTTGATACAATAGCAAAATCATTCAAAGAAATAGCTGAAGAATCTAGTTAAAAATATTTAGAGGTCAAACTGTTTTGAAAAAACAGTTTTTTTGTGATAGAATGAAGATAGGTGAAAATCATGAAAAAAAGAGATAAAAGAATATTAATAATAGTAGTTATGATACTAATAACAGTAACAATAACAATGATAGCAACATATGCAATATGGGCAACAAGAGCTACTCAAAGTGGAGAAAATGTGATTGGTGCAGGATGTTTTAATGTGGATTTTAGAGAAATAAATGAGAGAATAAAATTAACAAACGCATTTCCAATAACTGATAATGAGGGATTAAAAAAAGAAGCATATACATTTGAACTAGAAAATAATTGTGATTATGCAGCAGAGTATAATGTAAGAATAGAAGTATTAAATACATCAACATTAAGTGAAGAATATATAAAGGCAAGTATAGATGGAAAAACACCAGTCATATTAAATACACTAACAGAAGCAAGTAATCCAATAGCGAGTAATGTAAAAAAAGTATATGTAATACATAGTGGAATACTATATTCTGGAGAAAAAATAGAACATTCAATAAGAGAATGGCTAGATGAATTTGCACCAGAAGCAAGTGCGTCAAATAAATTATTTGAAAACAAAGTAACAATAGAGTCAGTTGCAAGTGAAGAAGTAGACAACAGATTAACAAGGGCAATATTAGCGCAGTTTGGAGGAGAAAGCGCAATTGCTGAGGCGCCAGCTGGAACATTTGCAAGTGTAAGTAGTGCAAGTGATGCATTGATGTATAAAATGGAAGATGACTATGGAATGAGTTATTATTATAGGGGAGCAAAAGACTTACTAGGTAATAATTTAATATTTGCAGAACATCAATGGAAGATAGTAAGAATAAATGGAGATAATTCAATAAGAATAATATATAATGGGGTATGTCCAAATAATGAATGTACAATAAATAGTACTGGAACATCAACACAAATAAAAACTGCGGCATGGAATACAACAAACACCAATGATGCAAAGTATGTAGGATATATGTATGGAGGAGCAACTGGAACAGCTTCCACTTCAAGAGAGCAAGCTGTAACTAATGAAACTAGTTCAAACGTTAAAACCGAACTAGAAAACTGGTATACAACAAACATAGAAACGTTAGGATATGCTAGTTATATAAGTGATACATTGTTTTGTAATGATAGGAGATTGCAAAGTGAAGTAGGAGGAACATCAACTGGAAGTGGATATGGAACAAGTAACACAAATTATGCAGTAAATTATAGATTGAGCACAAATAAAACTCCGACACTAATGTGTGGAAATAAGAATGATAAATTTACAGTAAGTGATGCTACCAATGGAAACGCGTCATTATCAAAACCAGTTGGTTTAATTACT
>JGI994J12354_10002334_pt1 | contig 18624 bp, 15 predicted proteins | sample IntmicLarv3ML3BL_FD_12354 | JGI IMG/M metagenome (IMG submission 12354)
GGGGGGGGGGGGGTGATTTGGTAAAATGAAAGAGAATAGTTTAGGAGCGTAAATTATGAAACTAAAAGAGTTCGATTTCAAATTACCAAATGAGAAAAAAAGAAAAAATAAAATAATGTTCATGGGTATTAGTGCGATAGCACTTATTCTAATAATAACAATAGCTTCTACTTTTGCATACTATCAAAGTATAGATAACCAAAATCCAATCAATACAAGTGTTGGAGAGTTTTCTAGTGGAGATGTAATATTCGCAGTAACTATTGATGGATTACCATCAAGTACATTCCCAACAAAGGGAAGTGGATATATTTCAAGTGGTGTAACTTGTGATAAGGGAGCGAGTGGGAAATGGAATAATAGCGAATGGACAATAGCAGTATCAAATTTAACTCAAAGTAAGACTACCTGTAATGTAGCCTTTATAAACGAAGTAGGAACACTTATATATAAGATAAAACAACAAGGCGGAGGGACTAGTGCAATAGAAGCAAAGGGAAATCCAGCATTCAATGCAGTACCTACAGCTGGTACATCGGGAATATATGCAATAGAGGATGAATATGGAACATCGTATTACTATAGAGGAGAGAGAAACTCACTCTCAAATAATTTAATATTTGCGGGATTCCAATGGAAGATAGTAAGAGTAAATGGAGATGGAAGTATAAGAATAATATATAACGGAACAGAAGCACAATTTAATAGTACTGGAACAATGAATACAACTGGGTCTAATACACAAATAGGAACAAGTGCATTTAATGCAAGCTACAATGACAATAAATATATAGGATATATGTATGGGGGAAATGCTGGAGCTTCTTCAACAACGCTTGCTCAAGCCCAGAGTAATGAAACAGCTAGTACAATAAAAACATATATAGATGTGTGGTATGTAAATAATATAGAAACACAAGGAACAACAGTAACAAACAGTCTTGCAGATAACTTATTTTGTAATGATAGACAGCTGGGCCGAGAGTATCCTGGAGCACCAACTAGTGGAACTGGATGGACTGGGACTGGATATGGAACGAGTACGACTTACTATGCATCATATTATAGACATGCTATGGTTGTTTTAAGACCAACGCTAAAATGCTTACAAAAAAATGACAGATTTACAGTAAGCGATACTGAAGTAGGAAATGGATCATTAACATATCCAATTGGATTAGTAACTATAGATGAATTAACCTATGGTGGAACAACAGCGAGTTATGCTGATCAAAATCAATATTTATCAGTTTCGCAGACTTTCTGGAGTATGTCTCCTAGTCAATTTCCTGGTGGTGCCAATGTATGGAGCGTGCTTATTGCTAGTGATTTGTCCAGTTCTATTGTCAGCAATTCTCGCAGTGTTCGACCTGTATTAAATTTGAACTCAAGTGTGAGCACGACGAGTGGTGATGGAAGTTCAACTGATCCATTTATGTTGTAGAAGTTCTTTTTCTTGCTTTCTCGCTCTTTTTGGTGTATTCTTGGTGGAGTGTTTTTAAAAAGCGCGGTTTGGAAGTGTGATTTTAGATGGAAAAAATTATTAATATTGCTGTTGTTGCTCATGTTGATGCAGGAAAAAGTACTTTAGTTGATGCATTATTGGAGCAAAATGGCGTTTTTAGAGAAAATGAAGAATTAGTAGATTGTGTAATGGATAGTAATGATATTGAAAGAGAACGTGGAATTACTATATATTCTAAGAATTGTGCGATTAGATATAAAGATTATAAAATTAATATCGTAGATACTCCAGGACATGCTGACTTTTCTAGTGAAGTTGAACGTGTTATTAAAACTGTTGATACAGTTATTTTGATTGTGGATTCACAAGAGGGGCCGATGCCTCAAACTAGATTTGTTTTGAAAAAAGCTTTGGAAAATAATTTGAGACCTATTTTATTTATTAATAAGATAGATAAAAAAGATGCTAGAGTGCAGGCTGTTGTTGATATGACTTTTGACTTATTTTTAGAGTTAAATGCAACTGATGAGCAATTAGATTTTCCAATAGTATATGGTGTTGCAAGAGATGGAATTGCTAAACTTAATTTAGAAGATGATTCTAAGTTGGTCGAACCATTACTTGAAACTGTTTTAAAACAAGTTGAACCTTTTGTTGGAAGTGTAGATGATGATTTACAGCTTCAAATATCAACTCTTGACTATGATGATTATATTGGTCGTTTGGGAATTGGTAGAGTAAACAAGGGGAAGATTAAAAACGGAGAAACTGTTACTTTAGTTAGAAACGATGGTAATGTTACAACATTTAGAGTAGCAAAATTATTTGTTAATGAGGGAATTAGCAGAGTTGTTAAGGATGAGGCAATGTATGGGGATATAGTTGTAGTTGCTGGATGCTCTGATATATCTATAGGAGACACTATTTGCAAGAGTGGAACAGTGGATCCACTTCCAGCCATAACAATTGAACGTCCAACATTATCAATGAATTTTTTGGTTAATAATTCTCCTTTTGCTGGAAAAAGTGGAAAGTTTTTAACTACTCGTCATATTAAAGAACGATTAGAAAAAGAATTAGAAACTAATGTTGGCTTAGAAGTTGAAGAGTTAATTAATTCAGATGGCTTTAAAGTATCAGGGCGTGGTGAGTTACATTTATCTATATTATTAGAAAATATGCGAAGAGAGGGATATGAGTTATCTGTATCTAAACCAGAAGTTTTGTTTAAAGAAATAGATGGTAAAAGATGCGAACCATATGAAAGAGTTATAATTAATTGTCCAACTGATTTTAGTAGTACAATTATTAGTGACTTACAAATGCGTAAAGCACTACTTGAAGTCATGAGTAATTCTGAAGACAATTTTGCTCATTTAGAATTTATTGCACCAACTCGTGGATTAATTGGATATCGTAGTGCATTTATTACCAATACTAAGGGTGAGGGAGTTATGATTAGAAGTTTTGACTCGTATAAGCCTTATGCTGGAGAAGTTACTGGACGTAAAAATGGTGTGTTAGTATCAATGGAAAATGGTAAAACTTTGGGATATTCACTGTTTAATTTGCAAGAACGTGGAATTATGATTGTTGAACCTGCTACAGATGTATATGTTGGAATGGTCATTGGAATTAATAATCGTGATAATGATTTGGATGTTAATCCTTGTAAAAATAAGCAATTAACTAATACAAGAAGTAGTGGTGCAGATGAAGCAATAAACTTAATTAGACCAAAAACGTTCTCATTAGAAGAAGCTTTAGAGTTTATTGAAGATGATGAATATGTTGAAATTACACCGGATGCAATAAGAATAAGAAAAAAATATTTAGAACCAAATGAAAGATATAGACATAGAAAATATAGTTAATTTATTTTAAAAGGCATCGGTTATTTAATAATTGGTGTTTTTCTTTGATTAATTTTCAAGAAATATTTGAGAAAATAGTAAATATGTATTATTATTTTTGACAAATGATATGAAAAAAATTATAATCTAAAATAGTATATAATTGTGAATAACTTAAAATAGGGTGGTGTTTATTTTGGAAAAAATAAGAGTTTATTATTATGATGAGGTGTTAAAGCAGTATTATTTGTTATCTTTAGAAGATAATATAGTTACTTATGAAACAGGAATTAAGGCATTAGTTAAGCATGATACTTTTATTCGTTATGAATATTTTTATGATTCAAAGAATGTAATTGGTGATTTAAATCGAATTATGTTGCATTGGATATTGTTGCCAAGGTGGTTTAACTATAGAGATGGGTTGTTTGTAGAAGTGAAGCTAAAAGAGGGAGAGGAACTTGAAGTTTGGACTACTGAAGAAATAGAAGAAATACTAAGATGTATGGAGTTTCCCATCAAATTATGGAATATTGATGATAAAATTCAAGCAATGTTTTTAGAGGAGCTTAAGAAACGTGGATACAAGGTTCAAGGCAGGGGAAGTAGTAGTTTATAAACCTATTTTTGTTAGAGTAGCACTTAAAATAAATAGATGAGCAATTATCAGCCTAAAATTTGGTTGCTTTTTTTTGTCTAAAACCTTATACTTATAGGCGAAGAGGAAGTGTTATGCATGCGAGATTTTAGCGAACAAGAATTAATTAGAAGAGAGAAGGCAGAGGCTTTAAAAGCAAAGGGAATAAATCCTTTTGGAGAAAAGCGTGTTTTTGAAGATAATACTCGAGATTTAGAGTTGAAATTTGAGGGAAAAAGCAAGGAAGACTTAATTGAACTTGCTGCTCCAATTAAAATTGCGGGAAGAATTATGACTAAACGTGGTAAAGGTAAAGTTGGATTTGCGCACATTCAAGATAAATATGGACAAATTCAATTGTATATACGTATTGATGAAATTGGTGAAGAATCTTATGAACTGTTTAAGACTGCTGATTTAGGAGATATAATATATGTTGAGGGGACTGCATTTAGAACTGATATGGGTGAGTTATCTATTAAGGTAAGTGTTTATGAACATATGGTTAAGGCTCTTCGTCCATTGCCAGAAAAGTTTCATGGACTAACTGATGTAGAAGAGCGATTTAGAAGACGTTATGTTGATTTGATTACTAATGAAGATGCAAGACGTATTGCGTTTACTAGACCTAAAATTATTAGAAAGTTACAAGAAGTATTGGATAATCATGGTTATACAGAAGTAGAAACGCCAATATTAGGAACTATTTTAGGAGGAGCTAGTGCTAGACCTTTTATTACTCATCATAATACATTAGATATTAGTATGTATTTGCGTATTGCTACTGAGTTGCCTTTAAAAAGATTAATTGTAGGTGGTATGGATGCTGTTTATGAAATAGGAAGACTTTTTAGAAATGAGGGAATGGATAAGAGTCATAATCCTGAGTTTACTACAGTTGAATTTTATAAAGCTTATAATGATTTAGAAGATATGATGGAAATAACTGAAGAAATATTTAAAAAATGTGCTATGGATGTTTGTGGAACATATAAGTTTACTTGGAAAGGTCAAGAAATTGATTTAGAACCTAAGTTTAAAAAAATTCATATGGTAGATTTAATTAAGAATGTAACTGAAATTAATTTCTTTGATGATATGAGTTTGGAAGACGCTAAAGCTCTTGCTCAAAAACATAATGTTGAAGTTGAAGATCATTTTGGATATGGACATATTGTTAATGCATTTTTTGAAAAATTTGGTGAAGAGTCGATAATCGAACCAACATTTGTATGTGGACATCCAATTGAAATAAGTCCACTCGCTACTAAGAGTGAAGATTCTAGATGGACTGAGCGTTTTGAATTGTTTATTGGTGGTAATGAATTTGGTAATGCATTTACTGAGTTAAATGATCCAATCGATCAATATGAGAGATTTTTGAATCAAGTTAAGGAAAAAGAACTTGGAAATGAAGAAGCTAGTGAAATGGATTTGGATTATGTTGAAGCTCTAGAATATGGAATGCCACCAACTGGTGGATGTGGAATTGGAATTGATAGATTAGTAATGCTTTTAACTAATAGTGAGACTATTAGAGAGGTTATTTTATTTCCAACAATGAAACAAAAATAATTAAATTTTTGAAACTCTTTTGTATTAAGAGTTTTTTTGTTATACTGAATTTATGATAGGTGAGTGGGTTAAATATGAACGAGAAGAAAAAAGTGACAGTTGTAGGCATTTCTTTAGTGCTTTTTGTTGCAATCTTAAGTTTTGGAAGTGTATTTATCTATAAGAAATTTACAGAAGAGAAGAAAATAGTTGATAGAAGTGATGTGTTGTTTACTCTTGATAATATTCCAGAGATTGATGGTTCAACCGCAACATCTCCTTTAATGGATGCTTTTATTGCAGATTTTACTGGAAAAGATATCAGCGACATAACAAAAAAATATTCACAAACGCATCCAAGTTATTTGAAGTTGATAGATGGAGAAGTTGATTTAATAATAGTTACAGAGCCAAGTGAAGAGGAAATGAAATATGCTGAGTTAAAAGGTGTAGAGTTGGAAGTTACTAAAGTAGTTAATGAAGCTTTTGTGTTTTTTGTTAACAAGGATAGTCAAATTGAAGATTTGACACTTGAAGAGATTAGAGGAATTTATTCAGGGAAGTATACAAATTGGAAAGAGCTAAATGGCCAAGATGAAAAAATTATTGCTTTTCAAAGGCCAGAGAATTCGGGCTCACAAACTGGGATGTTATCATTAGTAATGAATGGGATAAAGATGAAAAAACCAGTTACTATAGAATATCAAGAAACAATGATGGGGATAATTGATGTTGTAGCTGATTATAAGAGTGGTGTAGGTTCAATTGGATATTCATATTACTATTATGCCAATACAATGTATTCTAAAGAGAATATTAAAATGATTGGAGTTAATGGTATTAAACCAACGTTTGAAACAATTCGATCAGGGGAGTATCCAATAATGAGCGCTTATTATATTGTTACAAGAAAAGATGCGGATGCCAATACTAAAAAATTAAGAGATGTAATGCTTTCTGTTCGTGGTCAAGATGTAGCAAAAGAGGTGGGATATGTTCCTGTCAAATAAAAAAATCATTATATTATTTATTAGTGTTTTTCTACTATTTGTTGTTGGAACAATTGGTTTAATTTATCTTCATGAAAAAAAGAAAACTAATGAAGTAATCAGCAGTGATGTTGTATTTGTTGATGTAAAACCTGCTAGTATACATGATTCATATTTTCTCAATGGTATTGAAATTGTTAAAAAAATTGAACTTTATGAAAAAAATGGTGAATATATAACTGGTTTAAAAAATAGAGATGTTCAAAAAAAGATTAATGATAAAATTGATTTAGTTATTAATCAACTTGGAAGTGAAGTTAAAGAATTTATTGACTCTGGATACAAAGATGTTAAAACATCTTTGTATGCATATGGGAATTTTAACAATGTACTTAGTTTAGAAATAAGAGCAAGTGTGCTTAGAGATACTGAGGATAGTTTTGATTATAAAACTTTTATTGAGTATATTAATGTTTATTTGGTTGATGGAAATGATATTTCATTTGATAGTTTATTTACTAAAAAGGGTAATGATGTTGATTTTGTTAGAATTGCAGCATATTCAGCTATTGCAAAAAAATATTCATTTAATTGTTTAGATGAAAATGGCGAGCTTGATTATGATTCTATGCAATGTTTTATGGAAGATAGTAGGGATCTATCTAGAGTAGAAGATGAGGTGATGCTTGCAGTTAATTATTATAAAAGTGATAATTTTAAATTTTATTTTAGTCCTACTTATATATATTTTGAAACGCCAAATATGGCAGGAGAACAAAATTTTTATGAATATAGAGATATGATTGGAATATATAATAGAGTTAATAAAATTGATGATTTGTACGAGAAAAAAAATTTAAATAATGAATATATTGCATTTACTAATAGCTATGACAATTTAGGGTATCCAAGTTTTGCTTTAGCAAAAAATAATAATATTATACTTTCGGTATATGAAAGTGGAATGTATCCTGAGGTAAAAGTTGATGATGTTAAAAAGCGTTTGGATAATTTTGTAAATGATAGTATTTTAGGTTTTAAAAATAATGAGGGTGGCTATTTACAAATTAACTTTACTGTATATTATAATTCAAAATTAAATTTATTGACTATGAATTGTGATTTTGATAAATATGTATCATCTCTTACTTATTTTAAAGAAACAATGTATGAAGATTTAATTAAAGCTTTTAATTCAACTGATTTTTATGGTTATTATTTGGGTGATGCATCAACTGCAAATTATACATATTCTACTAATCGTATAAGAGAAATTTATATGGGAAGTAAGAAAATAGAAAAGTTATCTGATTTGTTTAAAAGTGATTACGATTATGAATCAATTATAAAAAATAAAATTAATACTCAATTATATAATGGGATTAAAACAGAAGAAGAAATGGCAGATATATTAAAAAAATATGAAGTAGAAATTGATTATGATAATTTATTTTTAAAATATTTTGATGACAATGATTGGCAGCAAAATTTGAGTATTAATTATGATGAATTTGATCAGAGAATGTTTATGGATTAAAAATATTAGAAAAGGCTTGTTATTGCCTTTTTTTTAATGGTATAATATCTTTTATAAGGGAGGTAGAAGAATAATGAAGAAATTATTCGCAAAACATGATTTATTTAAAATTATTGGGATAACATTTATAATAGCATTAGCATTAGCATGGATTATTCCAATGGGGCAATTGTCTGGAACTACAGTTGAAACTTATGGGGTTGGTAGTATTGGTGTTCATGATATAACTGTATCATTAAACTATGCTATTAATTATGTTGGTTCGATTGCTTTGTTTTTATTTGCATTAGCTGCTTTTTATGGAATTCTTTCAAAAACTGAGGGATATAAAAATTTAGTTAATAGAGCAATAAAAGCGCTAAAAGGAAAGGAAATAGTATTTATTGTAGTAGTTTCATTTATTACAGCAGTATGTGCATCAGTATTTAATGTTGTTGAGATTACATTATTATTTATGCCATTAATTATTACAATAATATTAGGATTGAAATTAGATAAATTAACTGCATTTACTACTACATTTGCTTCGGTTATGGTTGGTATTTTGTGTTATTCATTTAATGTAAATCTTATCACATATTTCATTCAACCAATAGGATTAGAATTGACTGAGGGATTAGCTGTTAGACTTGGAATTGGATTATTAGGGTTTATTTTATTAACATACTTTAATGTAATTCATGCTAAAAATACACTAGCAAAGAAAAATCTTAAGGCTGATACATTTGAAGATCCATTCGCTGTTGAAATAACAGATGTAAAAGATACTAAAAAAGCTAAATCACCAATGATGGCGATGGTTATAATTTTAGTTGGAATAGCAATAATTGCTGTATTGGGTTATGTTTCATGGATGAATATTTTTGAAATAAAAGTATTTGATGAAATGCATAAAGCTGTAATGGAGTTTATTGTTGGAACTGATTACGCAATATTTAAAAATATTATTGGTAATTCAGCAGTAGCGTTTGGTGATTGGGATATTATGGGTATGGTAAGTGTTTTAGCGGTTGCGACTGTTTTAGTAAAATTCATTTATCGTATTAAATTTGATGATTTGATTGATAATGCTGCAAATGGGATAAAAAAGTTTTTGAAAATATATGGAGTATTAATTGGTGTATATCTAATTTTTGTAATTCCACTTTCAATACAATTTATTCCAACAATGTTACAATGGTTTACATCATTAACTAATGGATTTAATCCATTCTTGACTGCTATTGGATCATCACTTGTTAGTGTTATTTCACCTGAGTTTGGATTCTATGGTTATAGTACTGCTGGATTCTTTACAGCAATGTATCCAGATGTATCTTCAACAATATTGACAATATTAGTTGCGATGAATGGTTTATTAGCGTTCGTTGCTCCAACTAGTGTAATGTTAGTTATAGGTTTAAAATATATGGAAATTCCATATGGAACATGGATAAAATATATTTGGAAATTTGTTTTAGGTTTATTAGTTTGTTTAACAATTATGTTTGCGCTATTAACTTATATGTAATGTTTAAGAGGGCCTGGAAAGGTCTTTTTTCATGTATAAATATGAAATTATTAACACATTATTATCATAGAATGTAATAGTGGAGGATTGTATGTTTAATAATTATGGATATGATATTAGTAAAATTTTTAAAGGCGCTGAAAATGAGATGTTTGAATTAAAGCATCCCTATGTTGGAAGTGAACATTTACTTTTAAGTATATTAAAAAGTGAAGAAGAATTTTGTAGATATCTTGAAACTTATGGACTTAATTATAAATCTTTTAAAAGTGAATTACTGCGAGTTGTGGGTAAATCTACTAAAGGAGCACAAGTTATTTTATACACACCATTGTTAAAGAGAGTTGTTGATATTGCTTTAAGTGATGCAAAAGAAAATAGTAGTGGAATACTTACTTCTAAACATCTATTACTTGCGCTTTTGGAAGAGGGTGAGGGCATTGCTATTCGAGTTATGATTGGTATGGATATAGATATTGATGATTTGTATAAGAATTTGAAAAGTGAATCTTTAATAAATTCTCATGGCAATTTGCAAGTGTATGAAATTGGAAGTTTGTTAAATGATTGTGTTGATATGAATGATGTAGTAGTTGGTAGAGATAGTGAAATTGATTTATTGATTGAAACTTTACTTAGAAAAAATAAAAATAACCCTCTTTTAGTTGGTAAAGCTGGAGTTGGTAAAACTGCAATTGTTGAGGAATTTGTTAGAAGAGTAGTATCTGGAAATGTTCCTGAAATTTTAAAAAATACAAAAGTGGTGATGTTGGAAATGGGAGCATTGGTTGCGGGAACTAAATATCGTGGAGAATTTGAAGAACGACTTAATAATATTATCAAAGAAGTAATAGCAAATAAGGATATTATTTTGTTTATTGATGAAATACATACAATGGTGAATGCTGGAGGAGCAGAGGGCGCCATTAACGCTGGAGATATTTTAAAGCCTTATCTGGCGCGAGGTGATATTAAATGTATTGGTGCAACTACAATTAATGAATATAATAGATATATTCTTCGAGATAAAGCTTTGGAACGTCGATTTGAAGTTATAGATATTATTGAACCATCAATAAAGGAAACTTTGGATATTTTATATAAAATTAGAGTATCTTATGAAAAACATCATGGTTTGAAAATAAGTGATAAAGTTATAGAGAAATTAGTATTTTTGAGTAACAAGTATATTAAAAATAGAAATAATCCAGATAAGTGTATAGATGTATTGGATTCTGCATGTGCTAGGGCGAAGCGAAATAGTTATAATAGTATTATGAATTTATCACTTGCTGAGGAGTTAAATACTATTCGAAGTAAGAAAGAAAGTTCTCTAGTTGATGGTAGAATTGAAGATGCATTAAGTTATAGAACAAAAGAAATTGCTTTATCGAAGAAACAAAGTGGATTAGATAAAAAACGTGTAACATCACTTTTAATAAATGATGTTTTGAGTGTTATTGAAAATAAAAGTAATGTTCCAATATTAGAGGATGTTAAATCTGTTTATAAAAGAGTGGGAAAAGAACTGAAAGAAAAAATAATTGGGCAAGATATGGCATTATCTAAAATTTTAAAACAATTTCATTTAAAGCTACTTGATAATAAAAAACCACTATCTTTGTTGTTAATTGGCCCAAGTGGAGTTGGTAAAACAGAAAGTGTCAAAGTATTTGCTGAGGCTTTATCGTTAAAAAACAAACTTATTCGCCTAGATATGTCAGAATATAATCTAGAAACTAGTATTAGTAAATTGATTGGAACAACAGCAGGATATGTTGGATATAATGATGAATATGTCTTTAGTGATGTTAAGAGAAATCCATCCTCTGTTATATTGGTAGATGAATTAGAAAAAGCACATCCTAAGGTTTTAAATTTATTTTTACAGATTATGGATGAGGGTCATATAAGTGATTCTAAGGGAGAGAAAATAGATTTTAGTAATACATTTATATTTATGACATCTAATATTAAAACTAATAATGCAGTGGGATTTAATAATAAAATAAAGGGTGATTTAGAAGAGATATTGTCAAAAGAGTTATTAGGAAGATATGATGATATTATTGAATTTAGCGAATTAAATGAATCAAGCATTAGGCTATATATTACTACTTATTTAGCCGATAAAAAAATAAGTGTTGATATTGATGATATTTTAAAAACATGCGAATATAAAAAGTATGGACTTAGAAATGTTAAAAATATTTTGAGACATACAGATCAAATGATATTAAAATAATTTATTTTTATAAACAGCGATTCATTTAGTAGCTGTTTTTCTTTATTAATAGGTTAAATATATGATAAAATAGCTAGTGAAAGAGGGAATTATCAATGACGAGAACAAGATTTGCACCATCGCCAACAGGTTATATGCATATTGGAAATTTGAGGAGTGCACTTTTTACTTATCTTTTGGCAAAAAAGGATAATGGGACATTTATTCTTAGAATAGAGGATACTGACCAAACTAGAAAAGTTGATGGAGCAGTTGAGTTTATAATTGATTGTTTGAATTTATGTAATTTAACTCCTGATGAGGGCGCTGAAATTGGTGGACAATATGGCCCATATTATCAAAGTGAAAGATTGGATTTATATAGAAAATATGCTTTAGAATTAGTTGAGAAAAATGAAGCTTATTATTGTTTTTGTGATGAGTGCAGATTAAATGATTTAAGAGAAAAGTCTGAAATGCGTAAGACTGCATTTATGTATGATGGTCATTGTAAAAAATTAACTAAAGAGCAGATTGAAGAGAAACTGGCAAATAATGAAGCATATGTAATAAGACAAAGAATTCCTCGTGAGGGATTTACTAGTTATGAAGATATAGTATATGGTAATATAAGTGTAGAAAATAAACTTTTAGAAGATCAAATATTACTTAAGAGTGACTCATATCCTACTTATAATTTTGCTAATGTTATAGATGATCATTTGATGGATATTACTCATGTTGTTAGAGGCAATGAATATTTATCTAGTACACCAAAGTATTTACTTTTATATAAATCGTTTGGTTGGCAAAGTCCTAAATATGTTCATCTTCCATGGGTAGTTAAGGCGGATGGAACAAAGATAAGTAAGCGAAATAAAGATGATAATTTAATGGATTTAATTAAGCGTGGTTTTTTAACTGATGCAATAGTCAATTATCTTGCCTTAATTGGTTGGAGTCCTAAGGAAAATAAAGAAATTTTCACGTTGAATGAACTTGCTGAAGCATTTGATGCAACTAGAATTAATACTTCGCCTGGGGCTTATGACATAAAAAAATTAGAGTGGTTTAATGCACATTATATTAAAAAAATGAGTGATGAGGCTTATTTGATATATGCAAAAGCATTTTTAGCAGAAGCTTTTGATATAAAAAGTAAAGAAGAAGAATGGATTAATAGATTGTTATTAATTTATAAAAACCATATTAGTTATGCTGAGGAAATAGGTAGTTTAGTTGGACTTTTCTTTGAAGATGATATTAATCCTAATGAAGAATGTATTGAATTTATGAAGAGCGATGAATCTATTTTGTTGACTTTAGAAGCATTTAGAGACGAAGTAATTAGTATAGTTGATTGGAATGTTGAAAATATTAGTACAGCTATTTCTAATGTTAAAGAAAAAACAGGTGCTAAGGGAAAACTATTATTTATGCCAATACGTATAGCAGTTAGTGGAATAATGCATGGGCCTGAGTTGGCTGATACAATTTATTTGATTGGAAAAAATAGGGTTTTAAAAAGGCTTGATAAGTAATAAAATGTAGAATATGAGGGAATCAAAATTATGAGAATATATAATACAAAAACAAATTCTGTTGAAGAGTTTAAAACTATTACTCCTGGGGTTGTTAACATGTATGTGTGTGGTCCAACAGTTTATAATTATGCACATATTGGAAATATGTATCCCGTTATGTTTTTTGATTGTTTTCATAGATATCTTGAATACAAAGGATATAAAGTTAATTTTGCTTCTAATTTTACTGATGTTGATGATAAGATTATTAAGGCTGCTTTAGAACTCGGGGTAAGTGAAAAAGAAATTACTGATAAGTTTATGCAAGCCTATATAGAGGATTCTCGTAATCTTGGCTGTTTAGATGTTGATTATCGACCTAAAGTAACAGATGTTATGGATGATATTATAGCTTTTATTAATTTGTTATTAGAACATGGATATGCATATAAAGCGGGGGATGATGTTTATTTTAGAGTAAGTAAAATTCAAAAATATGGTTTTTTGTCTGGACAGATTTTAGATAATTTAGAAGCTGGAAATAGAATAGAAGTAGACATTAATAAGGAAAATCCATACGATTTTGTATTATGGAAGAAAACTGTGGATAATGGAATAAAGTGGGATGCACAATTTGGAGTTGGAAGACCTGGATGGCACAGTGAATGTGTTGTAATGATTAATAAAATTTTTAATGGCAAAATTGATATTCATGGTGGTGGTGTGGATTTGAAATTTCCACATCATGAAAATGAAATGGCGCAGAGTATTGCAGCTTGGGGTCATGATTTAGCAGAATTTTGGATGCATAATGGACATATAAGTGTTGATGGAGAGAAGATGAGTAAGTCTTTAGGAAATTTTATTTTGGCACGAGATTTAATTCAAAAGTATTCAATTAATGTACTTAGAATAGCTTTTTTGAAGAATCATTATCGAAGTCCAATGGATATTAGTGATAACTTGTTTAATGAGTCAATGAGTATTGATGAAAAAATATTTAATGTTTTAAGGCAATCTAATTTGATTATTCAAACTAAAAATATTGAAGTTGGATTGATTAATCGTGATGCTAAGTTTGAGAGTTTTATGGATGATGATATAAATACTCCTAATGTAGTGACTTATCTTTTAGATTTAATTAAAGATTTGAATTTGGCACTTAGGTCTAACACAGAATTTTCACAAATGTATGATAAAATTCGAATTATCTGTGAAGTATTTGGACTGAGTTATGATTTACCTATTTTGAGTGAAGAGGATAAGATACTTTATCAAGATTGGTTAAATGCTCGTGAAATTAAAGATTTTAGTAAAGCAGATAAACTAAGAGTGATGTTAGTTGATAAAAAAATTATTTAGGTAAGGAGTGAATGAAAAAATGGATATAATGCTATATTTAATAATGCTAGTAATACCATTATTAGCGCAGTTTTATGTTATGAGTAATTATAATAAGTATAAGAAAGTTGAGATTAAGAAACGTTTAAGTGGTTTTGAAGTTGCAAGAAAAATATTAGATGAAAATGGTTTGGAAAAAATTCATGTTGTGGAAACTAAAGGAAAATTAAGTGATCATTATGACCCATCTAGAAAGGTTATTAGATTGTCTCACGAAGTGTTTCATGGTGAAACAATTAGTGCAGCGTCAATTGCCGCCCATGAAGTTGGTCATGCAATTCAGGATAAAGAGGGATATTTGTACATGCGTATTAGATCGCTTATTTTTCCAATTGTTAAAATAGGTACACAATTATCATATATAATTTTGGTGATTGGCTTTCTATCTGAGGCAATGGGTTTAATTCAGTTAGGGATTGGACTAGTAGCACTTGGGCTGATATTTCAATTAGTTACATTACCAGTTGAATTTAATGCAAGTTCTAGAGCAAAAAAAGAATTAAATAAACTTTCACTTATTGGTGATGATGAGGAAGTTGGCGTTAAAAGTGTACTAGGAGCGGCTGCAATGACTTATGTTGCAGGGGTTTTAACTTCATTAATAGAATTAGTTAGATTGATATTGATATATGGAAATAGGGATTAAGTAGTCCTTATTTTTTTGATATTAGAGGATGTGATGATTGTTATAAATAAAAAGTAATAAAAGATTATTTTAGAAAAGGGAGATAAATATGGAATACAAATATAATAGAATTTTACTGAAATTAAGTGGTGAGTCTTTAGCTCAAGAAAAGAAGTTTGGAATAGATTTTGATTACCTACTTAAAATATGTTCAAAGATTGCTGAAGTTCAAAATCTTGGAATTGGTGTTGGAATTGTAGTAGGAGGTGGAAATTTCTGGCGTGGTAGAAGTAACGAACACATGGATAGAGTTACTGCTGATCATATTGGAATGCTTGGAACGATAATGAATGCACTAGCTATTGGAGATGCATTTAAACAAATTGGTGCTGAGGTAAGGGTGATGAGTTCGATTGCAATGCATGAAGTTTCAGAACCATTTTGCAAAAATAGAGCACTACGTCATTTAGAAAAAGGTCGAGTTGTTGTGTTTGGTGGTGGGACAGGAAGTCCATTTTTCTCAACTGATTCAGCATCAGCGCTAAGAGCTGCTGAAACAAAATCAGAAGTTGTAATAAAACTTACAGATGTTGATGGGGTATATGATAGTGATCCTAAGAAAAATAAAAATGCAAAAAAATATGATGAGGTCTCATTTAATGAAGTATTAGAAAAGGATTTAAAAGTAATGGATGGTGCTGCGATTGCTATTTGTCGAGATTCTAATATACCAATTGAGATAGTTGATGTCAGTGAGATGGACAATTTAATGAAATTGTTGATGAATGAAAAAGTTGGTACTTTGGTGAAATAATCATGTTACGTTCTAACTATGTGCATACTTTGTGATAACTTCGTTATCGCAAAAAGGTGTTGTGGAAAAAAATATTGCTTTTAGTCATGTAGTTGATAGATTGTTGTCAAAATAGTGGTATAATATTTAGAACTGTTAATTTTTGGAGGTATTTAATATGCAAGAAGTAAGTAGAAAACCGAGTTTAAATATTCCAAAAACAGTATTAAGTAATGTTAGAGAAATAAATAGTATTGAAGATGAGGTTGCTGCAAAAAAGGCGATAGCACTTGCAGAACATAAGAAATTTGATCATCATGTTGTAGCAGATGACTTAGAAAATCGTGATAAAGAATGGCAGCGAGTTTCTAGAATTCCTGAGAATGCTAATGATTTGATTGCAATAACTGTTGTAAAAAAACTTGGAGCATATGTCATAGCTGTAACTCAAAATTCTCCAGCTAAGTATCGGGGTGTATTTGTTAATAGAATGCAAAATTTCTGTTTAGAAGCATTAGAAGAATTATTGCGAGCAAATTTTATAAGATTGGATAAAGAGGATAATAAAATTTGTAGAGAAAAACATCAATTGAATGCAATTGTTAAACTAAAAATGTTGGGATATATTGCAATGGTCGCTGAAAACTCTGGATGTATTTTACTAAAACAGTACAAACAAATTTCTATTCAAACTGGAGAAGCAATAAACTTGATAGTTGGATGGAAAAAAAGTGATGATAATAGATGGCGAAAAAAAATAAAATTGGATTTAGAGTCGAAAGGCTTTTAATTAAGGGAAAAATTAATTTTTACACTTGGTTGTTGGATGTAGTCCGGCCCTGCTGTTGACTTGGTGTGGTGACGCGCGCGCTGTTGATAATAATGGTAATAGATAAAACGAAAATGTAGATAAACGCAATGATGCCGTCCGCCCAGATTTGCTTTTGATGGAATTTAATAATTTATTCCAAAACATGAGTCAGAGAAATATATCTTATGTAAGATATATCAGAACTTTAAAGCAAAGGAATTTTTCTCTTATCTAACCGCTAAAGGTGTTCCTAGTTGCGGTGGATAAATATATTAGGTGTTTACACAAAACAACGACAAAAAATAAAATTGCCTTTGTTATGTTATAAGAAACACTTTTTTTTATGTAATTTTAGGAGGTAACATGAATTTAGAAGAAATATTTACTTTTGAAAATTTATATAATGCACATAAGCATTGTAGAAATTCAAAACAACATAAGGGTGAAGTCATTCGATTTGAAGTGGATTTATATAAAAATTTAGTAAACATGACTAGAGAGCTTCAAAATAGAGAATATAAATTTGGAAAATATAAAAAATTTTATATATATGAACCAAAACAACGTTTGATTGAGGCACTTCCTTACAAAGATAGAGTGGCAATTAGGTGTTATTGTGATTGTGTTGTTATTCCTAAATTAGAAAAAAGACTGATTTTAGATAATGTTGCTTGTAGAGTGGGCAAGGGAACACTATTTGGAATGAATAGATTGGAATTTTTTTTAAGAAATGAGTATAGAAAAAATAACGATAATAATATTTATTATTTGAAATGTGATATAAGAAAATATTTTCCTAGTATTAATCATGAAATATTAGTTGAAAAATTAAAAAAAAGTGGGTTTTCAAAAGACGAAATGTGGTTTGCTAAAAAGCTCTTAGAAAGCCAGCCAGATTTCACTAAAGTAGGATTAGCGCTTGGTAATCAATCTAGTCAATGGTTTGCGCTGTTTTATTTGAATACTGTTGATAGGTTAATAAAAGAAAAACTTATAATTAAAGGATATGTAAGGTATATGGATGATTTAATACTAATTCATCGAGATAAACAGTATTTGAGAATGTGTAAAATAGAAATAGAGAAAGTTTGTAATAATGAATTGAAATTAAGTTTAAATGATAAAACTCAAATAGGACGTGTAGCAAATGGAATTGATTTTATTGGCTTTAGACATATTTTAACTTCTAAAGGAAAAGTTATTAGAAAATTGAGAAAATCATCTAAAATAAGACTTAAGAGACATTTAAAAGCGCTTGAAAAATTAGAAAGTAAAAACTTGGTAGATGCAGATTATGTGAGAATTAGGAAAAATGCTTACTATGCACATATATTATATTCAAATGAAATGCGATTAAAGAAGAGTTTACATACTAATTTGAGTAAGCCTATACTAAAAAAACAAGAATTATGATAGAATGAGTTTAGGTGATTCGTTATGGATGGGGAAATGACTTTATTAACTGAAGAGTTATACTTTGATGATAAACAAAAATTAGATATAGTAAAAAAATATGGTACAAGAGCTGCAATAAGTGATTTTGCAATTCTTTTGGGTGGATTTGTTCGATTTGCGGATGAATATACATCTGAGGGGACTAACTTAGAAAATAGAGCTTGTTATCATTGGACTAAATCCTCAGATAACGATGGTGACGCGCGCGCTGTTGTTAATGATGGTCATAGCTAATACGCGACTGTAG
>JGI994J12354_10002335_pt1 | contig 18623 bp, 14 predicted proteins | sample IntmicLarv3ML3BL_FD_12354 | JGI IMG/M metagenome (IMG submission 12354)
GGCAGATTGACGGTTGCGCCGCGCTTGGTCCCCATCGGACATCCGCTTTCCGTCAGCGGCACTTTAAATGTCGCCGCCGTTCAGACGGATCTGGCCGGCGAAATTACGGTCACCGGAAAAGGAGCGGGATCTGTCGAAACGGCCAGCTCTATCTTGAGCGATATCATTTCCATTTACCGCGATAACTGATTCGTGACACTCCGGAAAAATCGAAAAAAATCAAAAAAAGCGCAAAAACCGGAAAAAAACGAAAAAACGAAAAAAAATACAGGAAAATACAAGGATAAATCATGACGCAATTTTCAAACTTCGCCGACCTCTGCATGAAAATCGAAAAGATTTCCGGTTCACTCGAAATGACGGATGTTTTTTCCGAATTTTTAAAAGAAGTCGATGAGGATGAACTTGCAATTTCCTGCTACATGATTATGGGGGAAATTTTTCCCGCCTGGACCGGCAAAAAACTCGGGCTCGGTCCGAATTTTCTTTATGCGGCGCTTTCTAAGGCGGCCGGAATTTCACCCGATGACATTCAAACGCTTCTCCGTCAAACCGGCGACGTCGGCGAAACCACGTTTCGGGCTATGTCTGCCGATACGAAAAGCCAGTCTACGTTTTCCAGTTTTTTTGCGGCGGATGACGAATCCGACCCTGCTTCCAAAAGCCGACTGACCATTCGTCAAGTTTATGACCGATTGAAAGAAATCGCCGACGCTTCCGGGAAAGGGGCGCAGTCTCAAAAAATAAAATCGCTTCAGTTCTTGTTTTCAGAATCAACGCCCGAAGAAGCCAAATATATTTCCCGAATCGCTCTCGAAGAGCTTCGTATCGGAATCGGTGAAGGCATCGTCCGCGATTCCATTGCAAAAGCTTTTGACGTGCCGGTCGCTCAGGTTGAATTCGCATTCATGGTCACGAATGATTTGGGCGACGTTGCCGCCGCTTCTAAAAGAGGCGGGGTGGACGCGCTTGAAAAACAAAATATTCAAGTGGACCGTCCGGTTAAAATGATGCTTGCGCAGGTGACAAACAGCATTGAAGCGGCCTTTGAAGAATTGACCGAAGCCGCAGTCGAATGGAAATTTGACGGCGCCCGCCTTCAGATTCATAAAAAAGGAGACAGCATTCGGCTTTATTCCCGCCGTTTGGAAGACGTGACCCGCTCGCTTCCCGATGTCGTTAAAACAGTTTCCGCCGCGGTGACCGCAGAAGATGCGGTTTTAGACGGCGAAGCGGTTGCCATTGACGAATCCGGAAATCCGCGTCCGTTTCAGGATATTTTGCGCCGGTTCCGCCGAAAATACGACGTTGAGACGACTTCCCGTGACATTCCGATTCATGTGAATTTATTTGATCTGCTTTACGCCGACGGCAAAAGCTACATCGAAGAACCGCTCACAGAACGCCGAAAAAAGCTTTCTCAAATTATCAAACCGGATGCCGCCGGAATCAGCGTTGACGCTTTGACCGTTACAAGCGACCCCGAGAAAGCCGCCGAAATTTATCAAGCGGCATTGGCTGCCGGCCACGAGGGCGTTATGATTAAAAATCCGAATTCGCCGTATTCTCCGGGGAAACGCGGAAAAAATTGGCTAAAGAAAAAACCGGTTATGGATACGTTGGATTTGGTTGTTATCGGCGGCGAATGGGGCTCCGGAAAACGCAAAAATAAAATCGGCTCTTATGTTTTGGCTTGTTTTGACAACATCAAAAACGTCTTTTTAGAACTCGGACGTGTCGGAACCGGTCTCAGCGACGACCTTTTAGACAGTCTGACCGATCAGTTTTCCGATTTAATCGAAGCGGAAGACGGCGTGTCTTTAAAAATCAAACCCGAAATCGTCTTTGAAATCGCATTTGAAGAAATCCAAGTCAGCCCGAATTATCCGGCAGGATACGCGCTTCGCTTCCCGAGATTGGTTCGTGTCAGAGATGACAAAACGATTGAAGAAATCGACACAATCGAAAAAATTGACCGGATGTATCAAGGTCAGAAAGAATAAAAACAAAATAAGACAGAACGAAATTGAATTTAAAATAAGGCAGAACGAATTAAAATTAAAAACAATAAAGTAAAACGGAAAAAATCAAAATAAAAACAAAATACAAAGGCATCAAACCTTTGCATTCTCATTTTCGCTTATTCAGCAGACGTCCGATCCGGGTTTCAGATCTTGGTCCGGCATCAACAACGACACTTTTCCGTTGCCGTCATCGGCCGCCAATATCATTCCTTGGGACTGAACGCCGCATAATTTAGCGGCTTTCAAGTTCACAATGACACAAACCGTTTTACCGACAAGAGCATCCGCTTCATAATAAGCGCGAATTCCGGAGACAATCTGCCTCGGATTTTCTTCGCCGACATCGACCATGATTTTGTAAAGCTTCGTTGATTTTTCAATAATTTCGGCGGAAAGGATTCTTCCGACTTTGATCTGCGCCTTAAAGAAATCGTCGATTGAGATTTCCGATACTTCTTCAGTTTTTCCTGCATCCATGTTTACACCGATTGCTTTTTCATTTTTATTTTCTTTCTTTTCCGTTTTCTTTTCCGCATTCTTTTCTGTTTTCTTTTCCGCATTTTCAGCCGGAATTAAGCCGGCCTTAATCATCGCCGACTGAACGCGCTGCTTTGCAATGCCGTCCATCTCCGCAATTTTGTCGTCTTCCAGTTTTGTGAATAAAATTTCGGGCGTGCCCATCTTTGACCCGTTCACCAAAGGCACAAGCGCTTCTTCATAAAGCACATCCGATACGTTTCCTTCCAAACCCAGCTGTTTCCAAGCTTCCTGCATTTTGGAAGGCGTCACGGGTTCAAAAAGAACACAAAGCGCCTTGACAATTTGAAGACAATTGTAAACGACTTCGCCGCATTTTTCTTTGTCGGTTTTAATAAGCGCCCACGGTTCATGCGATTGGAAATAAGTGTTGGCATAAGAAGCCAATTCCATGACGGTATCCGAATATCTCTTAAATTCATATTCTTTTAAAGTGTCCACAGCATCCGTTGTCGTTTGCTTAATCCGTTCCAATATTTCAGGCGCAGGCATTCCGTTCGGAATCACGCCGAAATTTTTGGACGCGAAAAGCAACGTTCGGTAGAACAGATTTCCAAGAACGGCAACCAATTCCGAATTGATTTTTTCCTGCAAAACCATCCATGAGAAATTTAATTCTTTGGTGTGAGATGTGTAGCCGGATAAATAATAGCGGAGGAGGTCTTGATGGAAACCTTGGTCCAAATAATCCTCGCCGACCCAAACCACATATCCGCGGCTTTTTGAAAACTTTTTGTCTTCAATTTTCAGCATCCCGGATGCCACAACATCTGTCGGAAGCGCGTATCCCGCCCCTTTCAGCATGGCCGGCCAGAAAATACAGTGATGGTAAACAATGTCGCCGCCGATGAAATGAACAATCTCAGAATCCTGCTTCCCGTCTGCTGCCGGTTTCCAGAATTTTTCCCATGATTCTCCTTTTTGTGCGGCCCATTCTTCTGTAAACGCAATGTAGCCGATTGGCGCGTCCACCCAAACGTAAACGACCAAGTCATCCGCACCGGGGTATTTAACGCCCCAATCCATGTTTCGCGTGATGCACCAGTCTTCAAGTCCCTGCGTGACCCATCCTTTCGCATAATTGACAGCGTTATCTGTTCCGCGTACGTTTTCCAAATAGGTTTTTAAAAATCCGTCAAATTCGGACAGCTTAAAGAAAAAGTGTTCCTGGCTTCTGTATTCCGCCGGATTTTTACAGACCGCGCATCTCGGCTCAATTAATTCTCCCGGATACAGCGGTTTTTTGCAGCCCTGATCGCACTCGTCGCCGCGGGCAACGGCGCTGCAGTGCGGGCAGATGCCTTCCACATATCTGTCCGGCAAGAATCTGTCACAGTGCGGGCAGTAAGCGATGTCAATATTTTTAGAATACACATAGTTGCCGTCAATCAATTTCTGAACAATGTCTGTCGTTCGGTTATGATTTTCAATGTCGTCCGTTGTTCCGAAAGCGTCAAAACGGACATCCATGCGGCCGAATATGTCGGCAAAATGGTCGTGATAAATGGAAACAAGTTCTTTGGGCGTGATTCCTTCCTGCTCGGCGTTGACGACAATCGGCGTTCCGTGCGTATCTGAACCGCAAATGAACACCACCTCTCTGCCTTGTTTTCTTTGAGCGCGGACAAATATGTCCGCCGGCACATAAGTGCGCATATGGCCGAGATGTGCCATTCCGTTTGCGTACGGAAGCCCGCAGGTGACAATCATCGGTTTAGAATTCTGTTTCATTTTATGTACCTCTATTTAAGTCGTAAATCGGATGTTATGAAGTGTATGAAGTGTCCCCGAATTTATAAAATTTTGTATAACTTCTTTATTTTTTCCGATATTTTCCGATAATTTTTTTCAATTTTTTTCATTTCAACAGAAATGTTTTATTTGAGGCAAACATTTAAAAATCATTTCATTCATGATATTTTTGAGGATTAAAAAATGAATCAAGATGCTTCCCCTGATTCGACCCGCTCCGGATCGAATTACCATCCTTATTACAGTTATGCGTCAGAATCTCAGCCGTCTGAACCCGCATCTGAAAACAAAGCTGTAAAAACAGAACCCGTATCGAAAAAGACCTCTTCTGCACCGTCATCCGGTGTCATGCCTCATAATCAAAAAGTAAAAAGCAACAAAGGCATTTGGGTTGCTCTTGTTGTATTTTTCGGAATTATGCTTTTGGTCGCCGTTCTTTTTGCGGCGGCATTCGGAGCGCCCTCCGGCAATCCGGTCAGTACAGGCGGAAAAATTGCAGTGATTCATATCAACGGTCAGATGTACACCGGCGATCATCCGTACGGTTCCGGATATGCGGGGTCCGATTCAATTTGCAGTTATATTCGAGCCGCGGCCGATAATTCCAGCGTCAAAGCGATTGTTTTAAGAATTGACAGTCCCGGCGGCTCCGCTTCGTGTTCGCAGGAGATTAATGCGGAAATTTACCGCGCTCAAAAAATGGGCAAGCCGGTCGTCACATCCATGGGCGGAACCGCGGCAAGCGCCGCTTATTATGTGGCGTCTCAAACGGATTACATTTATGCGACGCCGTCCACCTTCACCGGCTCAATCGGTGTTTATTCCGTTCATTACGATTATTCCGACGCTTATGATGACGCAGGCATTGATGTCACGATGATTAAAAGCGGTGAAATGAAGGATATGGGTGCCGATTTCCGTCCGATGACAGATGCCGAAAAAAAGTACATGCAAAAAATCATCAACGATATGTTTAATGTTTTCATTGACGATGTCGCCAAAGGCAGAAATATGACACGTTCGGATGTTTTGACTTTAGCGGACGGTCGCATTTACACAGGCACTGATGCGAAAGAAAACGGATTGATTGACGACTTCGGAAATCTTTATGACGCTGCCGATAAAGCGGCAGAGCTTGCCGGAATCAAAAGTTATACGCTTTATTATCCGGATGAACGGACGGTAAGCTCTCTGTTGTTCTGAGTTTTTAATAAATGAAACGGCGGACAGCAGGGTCGCCTTTTCATTTGTTTTTATTTTCTCTTCTTTTTGTTTTTGTTTTTCTCTTCTTTTTACTCTCTCCGTCTCTTTTTTATTTTTTGTATCGGTCCGAATCTCAATTCTCATTTCCCTCGCTCCGCTCGTGAAATTCAAATTGAGGCGGTCATTATATTTTTTCTAATCATTTTGAAGCACTTTTTTTCTGATAAGAATCTAAAAATAATTTGCCGTTCTTTTACCGAATAATGCTGATCGGAATAGATGACACGGATTCCAGTGAGGGAATGTGCACCACTTATTTGGCTGCTCTTTTGACTGATAAGCTGGCAGCTTACGGAACAGTTGTCGATTTTCCTTATTTGGTCCGCCTCAATCCGACGATTCCTTATAAAACACGCGGAAATGCGGCACTCGGAATTGAATTGGATTTGAAAAACTCGACGTTTTCCGCTCGCAATGAAGTTATGGCAGCCGTTACGAATGCAATCGAAGAATATGCCGAACTTTCTTGCGATAAAACAAATCCGGGAGCCGTTTTTATTTTTGAAGAAGGGTATTCTGAATTGCGCCGGTCACTTAACGATTTTTTCAAAAAGGCCGTCACGGATGTAATTGAAATTGATGAAGCTGTCTCTCTTCTCGAAAAATATCATAAAAAATCGGAATCGTCTTTATCTTATTTTTCTCTTAAAAACGGTCGCGGTCTTATCGGCGCATTGGCAATCTGCGGCGCTATGCTTAATTCGGATTGGGAAGCGACTTATGAATATTTAGCTTACAGAAAACCGGAAAATTGGGGCAGCAACGGCGGTCCTACCAGATATGTAGATGCCGACAGTCTGCTTGAAGCCGACCGCCAAACTTTTCCGAAAACGTGGGATACGATTGACGCTTCCAAAAAATCAAAGCCGTTTCCGGTTTGTGTTCCCGGCGCGAATGATCCGGTTTTATTCGGAATCCGCGGCAATTCTCCCGAGGCGGTTTTAAAGGCGGCAAGTTTTGTCGTGTCTGAAGAAATTGAACGGTTCTGTATTTTTAAAACAAATCAGGGAACGGACGCGCATTTAATTCGGGTTCAATCTGTCGGCGAAATGATGCCACTTCATTCTTATATCTTAAACTGTGCCGTCCACTCCGAATCCGAAACAATTTCGGGCGGTCATGATTTATTTTCTGTTCGCGACAGTGCGGGAAATCTTTTGAAATGCGCCGCTTACGAGCCGACCGGCGATTTTCGGAAAATCATTCGGCAGCTGCGGTCGGGAGATGAAATCACGGTTTTCGGCAGCTTCAAAAACGAAACGCTGAATCTTGAAAAAATTAGAATCAGTCGGCTCGTTTCAGAATTGCGGTTTGAAAATCCGATTTGCCCGTCCTGTCAAAGTAAAATGGAATCCGCCGGAGTTAATCAGGGATTCCGCTGCAGAAAATGTAAAACAACAGCGGATCAAAAAGTTGAAATCGAAGTTCGGAGAAAACTTCAACTTGGGTATTATGAAGTTCCGCCGTCGGCGAGACGGCATTTGTCAAAGCCGTTGATTCGATATTCTGATGATGAATTAAATATGATATCATCAAAATGAAAAGTCACATTTTAATTTTTCAGTCCGGTTTACCGAAACAATAAGGACACACCGTGCGGCATGAGAAACACTGTATTACCAATTTTTTATCTATAATTTTAAAAAATTGGTCGCATTCTTTTCTTCCGAATCGGGACAGATTGTTCAATGCTCCCGAAGGACAAACTTCAACGCATTTGTTGCAGTCATCACAAATTTTGTATTGTGCTTTTTCAATCGGGGCAACTTTGCCTCTAAACTTTTAAAAATAGTATAGTAAGTGTATTAAAAGAAAGCAAAGCGAAGTAAAAGTATTAAATCGTCGACAGACTTCTTTTAATAACTCTAAAAGAAGGCATCAAAAATGAAAAAATATCCTAAAACAGAGAAATACGATTCAAATTGGATTGAAGAAAACTGGATGGGGCCTAACCCGCTTTGGCTTCTTGAAGATTTATGCGAGCATTTGGACTTACGTCCGGGTATGAAAGTTTTGGACATGGGCTGCGGCAAAGGGATTACCAGCGTATTTTTAGCAAAGGAATACGGTGTGACCGTCTTTGCCAACGACTTGTGGATAAGCGCCGCAGACAACTTGCACCGCTTTGAAGAGGCGGGAATTGCGGACAAAGTCTTTCCCATTCATGCGGAAGCTCATGCGTTGCCTTATGCGGAAGGGTTCTTTGATGCCGCCATAGCGATTGACTGCTACCATTACTTCGGTGCAAGTGAATCATATTTTCCCGATGTTTTCTCTAAACTGGTCAAACCCGACGGTCAATTCGGAATTGTTGTCCCGGGGCTTAGAAGAGAGTTTGAAAAGGGATATCCGGAAACATTAGAGAAACTGTGGATGCCCGAATTATTTACCTTTCACAGCGGCCAATGGTGGCGTATGCTTTGGGAAAAAACCGGACTTTGCGAAATCATTTCTTGCTATGATATAGACGACCCGAAAGCATTGTGGCAGCCTTGGGCAGATTGGTCTGTGGAAAATTACGGCAAGGAATGGGGAGAGGGCGGAGATTTTGACGTGAAATTCCTGGAGGCCGACACAGGCAACGATATTGCACTGATTGCCTTGACGGCAAGGAAAGATAAATAAAATAAGTAATGCCTCACACAGGCGCAAAATGCGCCTTTTTTCTATTGTTCTTCGTCTCAGTCCTCGAAATCGCTCATTTTGACGAGTTTTTTTGACAAATCCCATAACGGAGAATTTATTTCTTTTCCGTAACTTTCCGCTCTTCGATGACTTCGATTAAGTCTTCGGGACCGCACATTTTGACGAGTTCTTTTTTCTCAATAAAAGCGGTGCTTTCAACGGATTTGACTTTAGAGACGCCGTTGATTAAAAAAACGGATTCCGTCTGCAGAACGTCTGATATGCTGCTCATGAGATGCGCATGTTTGACGGCGGTCGGATTGTACTTGCTGACGCCTGTTAAAATGACGGCTTTTTTGTCTTTCGACACCGCTTTAAAGGGAGCCTGTGCCGTTTCTTTGACATCGAATCCGAGCGTTGAGATGTAGAACAGGATTTCATTTTCGGCGACTGCTTCGGATGTTTCTTTTTGAGCCGACGCACTTATTTTTGATGCCGAATCCGTCGATTTGGGCGTTCCCGTAAGGTCCGGTTTATTTTTCCCGGATACGGATAAAACCGACGGTTTTAAAAGGTCGATCGGCTGCGCAAGTTCGATTTGAAGCAAGTCTTCAAGAAGCAGAACGGTGTCGATGGAGGCGTGCATGCCTTCTTCTTCATATTTGCTGACGGTTCTTCTGGAAATGCCGATGATGCCGGCCAGCGATCCGAGAGACAGATTGTTGTCAAGGCGGGCAGCTTTGAGCGCACTGCCGTCTATCGGGACATATAAGCCGCCGGGGGATGCCGAAACCAGGGGTTTGACGTCTTCGACAAAATAGTCATAAAAAGTTTGAATGTTGACGGCGGTAATTTTGTACCGCATGTAAATGACATTGTCTTCAAGCAGCTGGTCCCTTGTTTTGTCGCCGATGACCAAAGGCGTGCCGCCGAGAATTTCAGCGAGCGACCGCATTTCGTTTGCCGTTTCTTCCGTTAAGCCGTCGATATTTGACAATATCTTGCACAAAAGCAAAACATCATCGCGGCGGGCCGCAATGTCAAAGCTGCGGGGGCGGATATCGCAACGATCAGAAACCATAAAACCGGCATGTCGGAGGATTTCAATCGTCTGGTCAACAAGGAGGTCTCGAGACATAATTGAAAATATTTATGAATGCAAGGCTATATAAAAGTTCTTAAATGTCTCTTTGATGCTAAATTATAAAAGAAGCGCCCGATGCAGGATTTGAACTTGCGCTCTTCGAAGAAGAAGTGGTTTTCGAGACCACCGCCTTACCGCTAGACTAACCGGGCATGAAAAATAACCGTTTGGAAGCTTGACTCTTATAGGCCACAGCTTCTTAACGATTGTGTAATACTGTTTTTCATATAAATACTTTTAAGTCGGCGGTCGGAATTTTATTTATTTTCATTTTATTTTCATTATTTTCATTTTTTCCATTTTTTCCATTTTTTCATTTTTTTTCATTTTATTTTCGTTTTTTTCATTTTTGATTCGTATCGAAAATTTCATTTTGGTCGAATGATTAAAAAGATTTAATTGGATGAGCACATTCTATCTGTCAATTCAGTTCAGGCGGATTCAATCCGTATAAACGGTGGCAAAATGGTTGTTGACGAAAAATGGAATAAAAAATTAAAGGACTTTCTGAAACGTTATTATCAGGACGATGTTTTGGATTTGGCCAACAGCTATCCGGACAAGCGCAGCTTGACGGTGAATTATGACAAGCTTGAAATTTTTGACCGCGATATTGCCCGCGATTTGATTGAAAATCCGGAATCTGTTATTCTGTCTTTGGAATTCGCTTTAAAAGACATGGATCTGCCTTTAATTAAAAAATTGGATTCCGCTCATGTCCGTGTAACCAATATTCCAAACCGAATTCCGATCCGTGATTTAAGAAGCAAGCATCTTTCCAAATTCATCGCTGTCGAAGGCATGATCCGCCGAGCTACCGATGTCCGCCCGCGGATTACGAAAGCGGCGTTTAAATGCATGCGCTGCGATACGATTACATTTGTCGAGCAGCCCGGAAGTAAAATGGATGAACCGTATTCCGGCTGTGAAAATGAAAACTGCGGCAAGCGCGGTCCTTTTAAACTGGTGGTGGAACAGTCCGAATTCGTTGATTCTCAAAAAGGGCAGATTCAGGAATCTCCCGAAAGTCTGCGGGGCGGCTCCAATCCGCAAAGCATCGAAATTAATTTCTTTGATGATTTAACCGGTCTTATCTCTCCGGGTGACCGCGTTATCATCAACGGTATTCTTCGCTCCGTTCAAAAACCACTCAAAGAGGGCAAGTCCACATCTTACGATTTGGTGCTGGACGCTAATTCCATTGAGCGGCTGGATCAGGAGTTTGATGAGCTCGACATCACGACCGAAGAAGAAGAGCAGATTTTAGAGCTCAGCCGCGACCCTCAAATCTATGAAAAAATTGTCGGGTCGATTGCGCCGACGATTTACGGAAACGAGAATGTGAAACGTGCTTTAATGTATCAGTTGTTCTCGGGCGTTGTCAAACAGTTCCCCGACGGAACACGGACGCGCGGCGATATTCATATTATTCTCGTCGGTGATCCCGGTGTCGCAAAAAGTCAGTTGCTCCGCTATATTGTAAAACTCTCTCCGCGCGGTGTGTTTGCATCCGGTAAAAGCGCGTCTGCCAGCGGTTTGACGGCTGCGGCCGTCCGCGATGACCTCGGCGACGGGCGCTGGACAATTGAAGGCGGCGCACTTGTGATGGCCGATATGGGTATTGCGGCTGTTGATGAAATGGACAAAATGCGCGATGAAGATAAAAGCGCGCTGCACGAAGCGATGGAACAGCAAACGATCAGCATCGCCAAAGCCGGTATTATCGCTACTTTAAAATCGAGGTGCGCACTGCTTGGCGCCGCCAATCCGACATACGGAAGATTCAATCGATTTGAAAGTCTGGCCGATCAAATTGATATGCCGCCGGCACTCCTCTCTCGTTTTGATTTGATTTTTCTTTTATTGGATATTCCCGAAAGCGTTATGGACCAAAGGATTGCGAGCCATCTGCTTCAAACGCATTATGCCGGCGAATTAATGCAGCACAAAAGCAATATTTCCTCTTCCGACATCACTCAGGAATATATCGATTCACAGATGGTTGCTATCATTCCTGAAATTGAGCCGGAGCTTCTTCGAAAATATATCGCTTATTCCCGAAGAAATGTTTATCCGATTATGGACGATGATGCAAGAATGCATTTGGTTGACTTCTATACCAGTCTGCGTAAGCAGGGCGAAGGCAAAAACACACCCGTTCCCGTTACGGCCAGACAGTTGGAAGCATTGGTCCGCCTTGCGGAATCAAGTGCCCGCGTCCGCTTAAGCAACCGTGTCACCATGGATGATGCCATTCGGACCACCGATATCACAATGGAGTGTTTAAAAAATGTCGGTATCGACCCGAGTACGGGTATGTTAGATGCGGATATTATCGCGTCCGGTATCAGCAAGGCTCAGCGTGACAAAATTGGAATTATCAGAGACATTATTAAGACAATTTCCGAACGCACATCCGGAAATAAAGCGTCTCGAAAAGAGGTGTATGCCGAAGCTGAAAAATCCGGCATTTCGCGTGAAGAAGTGGATGTTCATGTCGGAAAATTGCGAACAAAAGGAGATATCTTTGAACCTGACAGCGAACACTGGAAATGGATTAAGAACTAAAACTTTAATTTGAATTTAATTTGAATTTAATTAAATTTTTCAAAATGAGATGACTATGTACGTTAAAACTTACAAAACTGAAAAACATTTTATGGTTGCCGCCTGTGACCGCGAGCTTATCGGCTGCCGATTAGTGAATGATAACTGTGAAATTGCTGTCAACGCTTCTTTTTATCAAGGAGAGGAGGCGGATGAAGAGACGGTTTTGGATCTTTTGTTCAGCGCGACAACGGCAAATTTGGTCGGGAAAAAGGCGGTTGAATGCGCCGTTAAATCCGGACTCGTTGATCCGGATTCGGTGATTTATTTCGGCGATATTCCACATGCACTTTATTTTACGATTTAATTGCGCTCGTTTAATTTCCTTTTCTTTCATTTTTTATTTTTTTCATTTTTTTGTTTTTTTTGTTTTTTTATTTTTTTTGTCTTTTTATTATTCGCTTTTCTGTCATTTGCTATCGTTTTTAACTTCAGGCTTATTTATTATTTTGCTTTCTATCGGGTCCGAATCTCAATTCTCCTTTCACTCACTGCGTTCGCGAAACTCGAATTGAGGGAACGGTTATGTCTTTTTCGAGGGCATTCGTTTTATTTCATTATTTATTTTCTTTCCTTTTTTTTATCTTTTCATCTTTTCATTTTTCATCTTTTTCTTTTTTTAGCCGTTTTTTTTAAAAATAAAGCTGGTCGAATCATTGATAAGTTTTATATAACCATGCCTTGTTTATGTAGGAATACTGTTATTGAAATACCGCTCATTTTCTAGATTAATTTTCTAAAAATTTTCCAATGAGATAAATTTTTGAAGGATTTACAGATGATATTTTAAATGATTTAGATTTACATTAACAGAAAAATACAGCCGACAGAATTGTCGGGGTTGGTTGCCTTTATTGGGTGATATGCGTGCAAACTGAAGAAATCAGAATTTTAGAACGAAACGAACTTATTTCTGCGGTCATTGAAAAACATGAACGATTGATTGCGGAATATACAGTCGAATTTGATGCGATTAAAAGCACTTCAATGGTGCTTGACACGGAAATTGAAACTCTCAAAAAACGTGTCGAAGAGAGTGGAGAAAAAACAGATGTTTTCGATGAAAAGAAACACCATTCCGGGTATGAGGCTTTGGAAGAATTGAAAACAATGAATCTGAAGCAAATTGATTTCGAAAAAATTGAAAGCGGAATCAATGCTTTAACCTCTTCTAAAATTTCAGATTCCCCTGAGGAAAGAAAAGCCGTCTATGACGCTTTAATCGATGATATTAAAAATACGGATGGTTGTGACAGTTCCGCTCTTTCCGCAAAAATCGATGCCGCTTATCAAGCTTATTTGGATGAATATAATTTAAAAGAATCGTTGACGGCTGACAAGGATTCTTTGGCTCAAAAACAGGGCGAAGTTCAGGAAAACAAAAGAGCGGAATGGCTGGAAAAAAGAATCGACAGCCACAAGGAATCTTTAGAATACTGGAAAGGAATGAAATAATGGAGGGCTGAGTATGACAGAAGAAAATATGACAAACATTGAAGAAAATGTTGAATTTACCGACGCACAGCCTGAAGTGACGGAATCCGAAAAAATTGTCGAAGTCGATGAAATTGCCGCGGAAGAAAAGGCGGAAGAAGAAATTTTAAAAGACGACAAAGAACTTGTCAATATGCGGCTGAACGAGCTTCAAAAAGAAGTGGCGACAATGACGGAAAATGAAGCGAAAAACAAATCCAATCAGCTTCGAAACGTTTTGGAACGCGATGAAAAAGCGTTAAAAACAGTCTTCAGAGAATTAAAGCTTCACAGAACGGACAGCGAAGACTTGAAAAAGCAGAGAGACGGGTTGAACGCAAAAGTTCGAGAAATCTCTAAAACCGCACAGGAAAGCCGTAATAAAAGAGATGAAGTGAATCAGAAAATTGCCGCGCTGAAAGCCGAAAGATCGGAAGAAATGGAAAAATCCAAATCCAAATCCGATGAAATTAATCAGCTCAAAACCAAGCGCGATGAATTCAATAAAATTTCTAAGGGAACGCATGACATTTTGATGAAAAATTATCGGGAAAATTTAAGAAAATTCCTCGAAGATGATATCAATTTGGAACATGAAAAGAATCTTTTTGAACGCCTGACGGATTTAACGGAACGCGTCAAAGCAACCAAGGAAGCGAACGAACTCCACGGTCGGATTCAGGAAATTTACGACAGCAACAAAGGCATGTACACCAAAAGCGATGAGCTTTCCGCTGAAATCAAACAGCTTTCCGACGAATCCCAAAAGTATCATTTGGAAATGATTGAAACCTTCAGAAAGGTCGACGAACTTCGAAAAGAAGCAGACGGCTACCACAAGCGCCTTTCCGAAAGATATGCGCTCATCAAGCCGTTGACTTCAAAAATTGATCCTTTGAAGAAAAACATTGCCATCACCCGCAGAGAATTGGATATCTATTTGGACAGACTGAAGGATTTCCAAAACGACCGTGATGAAAAGCGCGTAGATAAAATCCACATCTCCGCCAAAGAAAAGTTAAAGCAAAACGGTCGCCTCAGCTTAGAAGACCTCGGCGCTTTAATCGAAAAAGGCGATATCGAATTTAACAAAGAATAACGATGTCCAGTCGTTTAAAGTAAAATCGAAAATCGGTTCGGCCGGTTTTCGTTTCTTCTCTTTTTTTCTTTTTGTTTTTTGCTTCTTGTTTTTTGTTTTTTCATTTGTCGTTTCCCGCTCTTTCTACCGGGCCTGCTTCCCAATTCTCTCTTTATTTTCTTTTATTGTTGTCTGCCGCTTTTTTTAATTTGGACGTTAATTTAGACGATTTATTTTTCATTGATTTCAAAAGCGGTCAGCTTTTTGATGGATTTGAAAATCGGTCGGTCTCAAAATGCAATGTTCCATTCTCAAAGCACATTAAAAAACGCGGTCAGGGTTAGAAAAAAATCAAAATTCAGACTCAGATGAATAAAAATTAAAAAAGAAATGATAATGTGGTACCGTAAAAGCGGTACAGTAAAAGCGGTACAGTAAAAGCGGTACAGTAAAAGCGGTACAGTAAAAGCGGTATCGTAAAAGCGGTAAAGAAAAAGCAGTAGAATCGAAAGGAAAAAGGAGAAGAGTTAATTACTCTTCTGCTGCGGCAACTTCTTCAGTTGTCGGTGCTTCTGCAACCGGTTCTTCTTCGGGTTCAAGACCGAGCAGTTTTTCGATTTTTTTGTCGCCATAGCCGACCAATTTGGCATTGATTTGAGCTGTGTCGGCGGAAATTTCATTTCCTCTGATGAATTTTCTTTTTCTCTGTCCGTTAATTTTGGGTGAGAATCCGACACCGGTTGCGCCGAGAATTCTTCTCTTGGCCGGTCCGGGCAAGTCGCCTTTCATAACGAAGCCGCTTTTATCGCAGCCGCCTGTGATTTTTAATGTGTAGCCGGCAAGACCGACAAATCCGGCATCCATTTCCATGCCGATAGCTTTGCCGTAGATTGTTTTTTCTTTTGCCGCATCAATGTCGATTTTGTAGGATTTTCCTGTATTCGGGTCTGCAAGGACCATTTTCATTGCCATAAATATAACTCCGTATCTAATTTAAGTTCCTAATATTGATTCATTTGATAAATTTGAATATAAAATAGAAAATATTCAAGATTAACATAAAATCTTATTCAAAATCATCATATGTCGGTTGTTTTCCTCTGCCGATTTCGAGCCGAAAAAAATCGAATCCGCAAAAACCATACCGAAAAAGCACATTTCAGATTGAATAAATCTTTTTTCCGAGAATAATAAATCCGTCGTCGTGTACGGTGTAAAATGCTTCATCGTTTATAAATGTTTTTCGTGAATTCTTCAAGATTTATTTTCTCGGCGTAACTTCGGTTTATTTTCCCCAAAACGGTTTGTCTTTTCGGCGAATTGCTAAATACTTCTCAAGCGTTTCTTTTTCATCGCTTGTCAGCGTATTAAAGATTTCAAATTCCAATACTTTCGAATCGCTTTCGGGAATGTGAACATACAAAATATCTTCTTCTTTGATTTGCCGGCCAACAGTTGCGCCGTCAATGGCCATTGCAATTTCCATGCCGACAGTGGCTTTGGGTATTTTTTTGCCGTTTAATTCCAAACCTTTAACGGTTCCGACAACGGTTCCGTCGGGAAGCATGACATCGGTGTTATTTTTAACGGCTCCGCCCAATATGCGTACACCGACAACAGCAGGCTTACTTTGGCGGAAAACACAGCCGGGCAGAATCTTAAACTGGCCGGGTTTTGTCAGCGTGTCCGAACGGAGCTTTTCAAGCTCCTCTTCCTGCTCTTTCAAGAAATCATTATATTCATCCAAAATGCGGTAAATGACATCATTTTTGAAAATTCTAACGGCCGGATTTTCATCCAAAAGATCCTGAGCATCCGGATTTACTTTTACGTTGAACGCTAAAATAACGGAATGCATCGGATCATTGATAGTAGACGCTTCCATCACATCTCGTTTTGTCACATCGCCGACGCCTGCTTTTTGAATCAGAATTTCCGCTTTCTTAAATTCATGAACCATCGCCTCCAGCGAGCCGATTGTGTCGGCTTTTATCATAACGCCGTCGCTGTCGGTTTGAATCTGAACGTCTTCGATTTCGGATTTTATTTTTTTGATCACACTTTCCAAGGTGTCATCCGTTGCCGTCAACACGGGCGCGCCGGCAAGCGCTTCTTCAATTCCGGGCGCCGAAATTTTGACACCGGCCGCAGCGACAACTTTTTGAATCGGTTTGAATTTGCTTTCGTACCTGATTTCGCTCAGTTCTCTCGGTTTCAAAAGCGCGCGGATTTTTGTTACAATCGGCTCACCGAGCCGGCCGATGACAATCGTATCTCCTTTTTGAAGCATCCCGTCATACAAAATGACGTCAATTGTTGTCCCAAGCCCTTTTTCTTCTTTAACTTCCAGAACCGTTCCGACACCCGGACCGGCGATGTCATATGTCAGTGACGATTCTAAAAAGCGCTGCGCCAGACCGAGTAGGATCATTAGAACATCGGGAATGCCTTCTCCCGTCAAACCGCTGATCGGAACAACGCCGAGCGTTTTTTGGAAATCGGTGACGCGGTCATAGCGGTCGGCGCTGAATCCCTGCTCGTAAAGGCGGCCGATGACTTCATAGAATTTTTGCTCAAACATCGCCTGAACTTCCGGCGACTGTTTTTTGTATGTCGATAAAAACGATTCTCCCTTGAACACTTTCCAGCCGCTGATTCTGTCGATTTTATTCGTCACAACAATAAACGGTGTTTTAAAGCGTTTTAAAATATTCAAACTTTCAATCGTCTGCGGCTTGAATCCTTCATTAATATCGACAACCACAATCGCTAAATCCGCAAGCGAGCCGCCGCGGCTGCGAAGCGTTGTAAATGCGTGATGTCCCGGCGTGTCAATAAACAAAAGGCCGGGAACAATAAATTTGTCGGCCAGACGCTTATCGCCGCATTTTTCAACAATCACATCAATCGGCACTTCCGTCGCGCCGATGTGCTGTGTAATTGCGCCCGCTTCTCCTTTGACAATTGCCGTTCCTCTGATTTGGTCTAATAGTGTCGTTTTTCCGTGGTCTACATGCCCCATCACACAGACAATCGGGGTTCTTAAATTCTTTTTTTCTCCCATGAAAATCACCAGGTTGCCGAAAAACACATTCGGCAAATAAACTCGATAAATAGAATAAATAATATTTTGAACTTTTATTTGATAAAAATGCCGTAGAAGTATAAAAACTTTGAAAGCGGCATAATCGGCTGTTAAATCAACAGAACATCAGCAACGATATTTGATTATAAAAAATTCACTGTTCGATGAAAAGAAAAAGGTGGTATTTTTTTGAAATCTTTAAAAAATACCGCCTTTTTAAAAATTAAAAACAAATAAAATAGAAAAAACAGAATAAGAAACCACGAAAAAAAAAGAATAGAAAAAATGAAATTGAAATATAAAAATTTCAATTCCACAAAATAAAATTATTCGTAAAGGTAGCAGTCGTCCGCTCTCTTGTATTCCATAGCGGCACAGCTGCTGCAGAAGTGAATACCGATTTCGCGTGCTGCGGCTTCGGGGGAGTCGGATGCGTGAACGATATTTCTGCCGGTGTCAACCGCAAAGTCGCCGCGGATGGTGCCGGGGGCAGCTTCGACGGGTTTTGTCGCGCCGTTGAGGGCTCTCATCATTTTGATGGAATCGTTGCCTTCAACGATCAATGACAAAGACGGGCCGGATGTGATGAATTCGACAAGTCCTTTGAAAAACGGTCTTTCGACGTGTTCCGCATAGTGTTCTTTTGCTTTGGCTTCTTCCATCACGGCAAATTTCATGCCGACGATTTTGAGACCTTTCTTTTCAATTCTTGAGAGGACTTCGCCCATTAAACCGCGAGCTACACCGTCGGGTTTGATCATAACGTATGTACGTTCCATAAAAATCATCCTGAAATTTTTAAAATAAATTAAGGAATATTAAATTAAAATTTAGTCAAATGAAATTATCAAAAAAATCAAAAATAAAAAAAGGAAGTAGAGTCGGAGACTTTACTTTCTCTTCTGTTCGGCGCGGCCCTTTTCGGTCCAAATTGTTTTTCTCGGAAGTCTTCCCATTGTCAAATTGTTTTGACATTTTGAAGAACATAAGAAAAACGTTGTGCCGTCTTTTTTAACATAAATCTTTCCGGTACCG
>JGI994J12354_10002336_pt1 | contig 18618 bp, 25 predicted proteins | sample IntmicLarv3ML3BL_FD_12354 | JGI IMG/M metagenome (IMG submission 12354)
TAGAAAATTTAGAACAAGCCGTACAAACGGCAAAAGAGAAAGCAAAAAACGGCGACATAGTTGCCCTCTCTCCCGCCTCTGCCAGCTTTGATATGTATAGAAATTTCGAGGCAAGAGGCGACCACTTTAAGAAGATAGTAGAGAGCTTGTAAAAAAGAAACAATCGCTGATACAAGCTTCGATGTATAGAAATTTCGAGGCAACACGGCTCGCTTGCGAGACGTTGGGATCAAGTTCAAGAAGATAGTAGAAAGTTTGTAATGAACCAAATAATTTTCAACGAAAAAACCGACTACACCGCCCCGACATTTGCGGAAAAACTGAAAAACGCAGTGTCCGGTGATGTCGATTCCGTGAATTTTATATTCGGTCATACCCCGCTTCTCGATACACTTCAATTGATTGACAAGTTACTGCAAAAATATAAAGCACCACCGCAGGTTATGCTCACATTTGCCGGGGAAAACGCACTCGGCATTGCCGACTTTTCCGCTTTGCACAGTGTAACATACCTAAACATTCAAAATCGATATGTTTCATCATTAGAGGGCGTTCAACTTTTTCCCAACCTGAACCACGTTTCCATTACATATGTTTTAGAAAAAGAACTTGATTTTACTCCGCTAGTGCAATGCAAATCATTAAAATGCCTTGACGTTGAACGAAGATTGACAAAAAAGCAACATCAAGCAATTTCAAAAACACCCAAGCTGGAAAAATTAAAAGCCCACGGTTTGAATATATCCCAATTGGATATCATGCCGTATTTGTCGTTTTTAGAAGTACACGGATTATTAAATCCGATGGAATTTGCTAAAAAACTTCCCTGCCTGAAAGACCTCTTTATCTTGTCAAGCAACAGCCTTAAAGACTTGGGTTTCTTATCTGATATGGCAAAGCTCGAAAAGCTGCGAATTATTAAAATGGGCGGTATTAGAGAGTTTCCGAGCTTCAAGGAAAACAACAGTTTAACTGATGTGTACCTGCGGGACATGGGCAACCTCTGTGAATTTGACAATTTAAAAACCCTTCCCCAATTAAAGAAACTGCGGCTTGAAGGCAATATAAATCTCGCGCAGGAGGATTTAGCGTGGTTTAGCAAAAAAGAGTTCCCCTGCCTCGAAAAACTTGAATTTAACTAAAAAACAAGAACCACTCCCATGAACGAAGCAGAAAAAACATTAGAAAATTTAATCAAAAAATATCAAACAGACGGATTTCCGTGGGAACTTGTCCTTAAATCGCAACTCGAAAATGATGTGTTCTTGACAGAGTTGCATTCCGAATTAAGCGAAACACATTCTTTATTTAATCGCAAAATCTGCCGATCGGTTGCAAAATCATGCGCAAATGATGATGTGTTGTTTTTAAGTGAAGATGGTAAATGGCTTATCGTTCACTTGACCTATACAAAAACAAATTTTGCAAATTCCCCTAGATTTATCGAGTTTTTAACCCTGGAAGACGCGGTAAAACATATAGAAGATGAACATTTATCATCATACTAGATTGAAAGCACAAACAACAAGCGCTCTCTTCAAGAGCCGTTGAGATCAACTTTAAGAGAATAACAGAAAGCCTTTAGAGATACAACATGGAAACAATTTTTGATATTTGCGAAGTTAATAACACAGAAAATGAAATAGAATTGATAGGCAGAGCGTGCGCGGATATATCCTCCGGAGATATATTGATAACAAAGGACAACAAAAAAGTCGAGATAGTCAAAATTTATTCATATAAACGAGAATGGCAAACCATCTCCGCCGGAACATCCTGCGCGTTAATAGTAAAATTTCTTGACAGAGATATGTCACCTCAAGAAAAAGCAAAAAAAATGCAAAGAACCGTATTATTTCGAGATAAACAGGAAGAAAGTTTGTAAAACAATGAACAATATAACCATAGAAGGAATCGGCTGGGACGGCGACCTTTTCCTGTTGAAAGTAACGGCACAGGCAAAATCGGCGTGGGCAAAAACAGAAGTGTATGTGTCTGATATATCTGATTTGGCAAATATGTTTCTTTCATACCCTGATCCCAAAGGTTCTGATTTTTACTGGGCGATTAGCGAAACGGCAAAAGTCGAACGTGATTTGTCTTTTAAGATTATTCCAAAAGACAAGCTTGGTCACTTGATGGTCGAAGTATATATGACAATAAAAGACCATAAAACAAGTGAAAATCACCATGCCGTCTTTTGCGTCCAAACGGAAATCGGAATGTTAAATTCATTTGGCAAACGGCTTGAAGCAATTAATAAACCGATAGAAAGCGTAAAAGTATCTCTTGCGGAAACAGAGCAGTAAACCCCCCCATGACCGAAAAAGGTGAGTGAAATAATGTCAATATACCATAACAGAACTAATAACCCATATCTCATATGTGACGGTTGCGGGGATTCGGCATATTGCCAAAATGCCGCACCCGAGTGCTCAGAAACATGCACTAAGCACGGAAACTGTAAAGCGGAATACGGAACGAAAGAAAACTACAAAGACATAGACGAATTGCTGCTAAATGCCACCCGCGATAAGTGGGAAACGATAAATTTTGACGAAGGCACAACCAATCACTTTTGCCCTGTTTGCGCAGGAAATAGTGATTGAGAAAGAGAACACCTTGACACTATACCTAAACACACAATTTACCGAAGAAGAAACGAAAACCCTCCGCGATTATATTGACGCGTGTAATACCGACGTGTCGAACATCGACCTTGCCATAGTGTACGCCGTTGACACCAACCGAATAAGCGGAGTAACTGACCCCCGCCGCATGATTGCGGTCGGCGGGCTCTATCTCTGCGAAGAAAAAGACGATAGGGGAGTATGGTACATGGGCGACCAAAACAACGGTAACTACAGCTTCTGGGGAAGCTACGGAAACCTGCAAGAAGCACTAAACGGACTGTAAGATTGAAATATTTCCCGGTGCAAGAAGGACCCACAATGAACATACTTGAAACATTACAAAACAACGCAGACCTGACCGACAAGGTGTGCCAATTCTGTGATTTTTCCCTAACCGAAGAAACACGGCTTGGCCAAGACTATAGCACAAATATGCCGTTTCGCGTTTTCGGCAGAGACGGCGGCGGTGGAGAGTTCGGCTTTATCGGTGACAAAAAGTTGACAGATCAACCCGTCGGTTATGTTAGCTCAGAGGGCGCGGCAGGAAAATTTGCTGACAATTTAACCGACTTTTTTGGGATATTACTCTACTGTCCGTTTTGGCAGGACGTTTTGCACTTTCTTCCGATAGAGGACAACGATAACAAAAGTCGCTTCAAAAAGCTCTATAAAAAAGAGTTTGCAGACAGCTATACAAAAGAACAATTGAAAATGGCAGAAAAACTCGGACTGTCTTTTGATCCGGACATCATGCAAAAGTTGTATAAAGCACTGGCAGAAGGTCCTAAGTTCAAGGCGTTTGCTCCTGACGGGTGGGAGTACGATGTCCTATTGCCTGTGCCAAAAATCTCTGCAAAACCATCGGCTGATAGCTTGGCAAACGACTGGAGCATAATGCTGTTCAAGGGTATAAACAAGGACTGTTTTGGCTGTTCTCAAAGCACCTTAAAAGCGTTGATAGGTACACCAAACAGCACTGAACACAATTCTGTGATGAACAGAAAAAATGAATACAGGTCGGGCGCAGCATTTCAGTTTTTGGATTTAGAGCATAAAGGCATATATAACTTGCACACCATTATTGTGTCAGAGAAAGTACAGATTATCTATAATAAAATTGACCTGTTCAGTCAAGAAAATGCAATAGAGCTATTGTCGAAAAAAGAAAAACCTGTCAGAGATAAAAACGGATATGTGATGTTCCCTAACATGCGGATGATTATGGGCGGATTTGAGGACAAGAGAGTTCCAAAATCAAGCTGGGTGGCACCCGCAGAAATTTGTGACGGCCGCTTCGTGATATTGTTTTCAAAAGAAAGAAAGCGGTTTTATCAGATATTTATGAACGCATAGTCTCAAACAAAAAAGCAAGCAGAGTGGTATATGGGCGACCAAAACAACGGTAAATACAGCTTTTGGGGAAGCTACGGGAGCTTGCAAGACGCGCTAAACGGATTATAATTTTTTCAGACTTTTAGGAATTATTATGTGGAGTATATTTTGGGACGGAAAATATAAAAGCGGCTTCCGCGGGAGCAAACAAATCAGCAATTCAGCAGAGTTATTCGAAATCCTTTGCACGCGCGACCCTGACGGCGACGCCGAGTTCGTCTTGCAGAATGATAAGACAACACACGAAAACCTTACGATAAGCGTTACTGATAACCGTTGGTTTCTTTACTTTTTTCCGGAAGATAACACAAAGTGCGGTTTCCAGTCTCTGGGAAACAACACCGACAATTATGCCACAACTACTATGCCCGCGGGAAGCAATATTGATGTGATGAATTACACACTGGTCACTGAAGAACAAGCGTTCAAAGCCGCAGAAACTTATATGCAAACAGGCAATATGCCCACGTGTATAAACTGGGAAGAGCTGTGAAAATAAGAAAAGGTTCGGAGAATATCCGAACCTTTTCTTATTTATATAACCTATCCAATTTCAATATCGCCGCAACCGTCTTGCTGTCCTTGATATCTCCCCGAACGACCATCTCAACAAGCTCATCAAGCGGAATTTTCAGCACCTCAACAAATTCGTCCTCATCCGGACATTGCTCTGCGACCTCAAAATCGTCCGTCCAAAAGAGAAAAATCTCTTCATCGCAGTATCCGCACGTCGGATAAACCGACCCAAGCGAGTGCATTTTCCCCGCCTTAAGCCCGCATTCTTCTAAAAGCTCACGACGTCCGACTTCTTCAGGAGTTTCACCGTTTCTGTCCCGCTTCCCCGCAGGAATTTCAAGCAAAACTTCGCCGAAAGGATATCGAAACTGCTTCACCATATATACGTTTCTGTCTGTGTCAATCGCGGCAACGCCAACTCCGCCGGGGTGCCGCACAACCTCACGGCTTGCGTTTTTGCCGTTCGGTAATAAAACCGTGTCCTTAAACACGTTAATAATTCGCCCGTTGTATATCGTCTCTGACGATATTCTTTTTTCTTCTAAGTTCATTTTAATCCTCCACGGTTTACAAGACGTTGCCATCACTAAGTTCCACGCGTTCTACACAAACTACGAACGTATCGCCAGCGGAAGCTCTCCACTCATGTTCTTGTAAAAAGCACTCTCCTGCAAATCAATATATGCCTGCTCGCTTATTCGCACAGAATACATTGGCTTACCAAACTGATAAAGCGGTCGTGTTATGCTTTTTATCGGCTTTGTGAATGCATCGAAATAACTTTTGGCAAGCGGCTCTCTTTCCAAAATATCTTCATAAGTAAAATGAACACCGTCGTCACAACTAACCGAATATTGTTTCGGCGAAGATATCTGCAAAAAAGCACTATCCAAAGCGCTTGTACCGTCCGTGTAATAAAACCGCCATTGCTGTGCCGTAGAGATATGGAAAGAAGAATTAAAATCGGGTTTCTGAATTGTCGCATGAACACCGGGAATGACTTTGTGATATTGCTTGGTATCCATTCTCTTTTTATAAAAAGCTTCATATTGCGACTTTATATCACGCTCTTGAAACGCAAATCCCTCTGCTAAAACTAAGTCAGCAAAATTGGCAAACTCATCCGGAGTAACTATAAATCTGCTTGTCCAAAAGCCGCATTTGATTGTTCCCATAGTCAAAAATCTCTCATAAAACAATTTACCAAGCTACAAACTAAGTACGCGTAGCCCTCCGCTGGGTCACACATTAAACTTAAACAAAGTAACATCCCCGTCCTTCATAACGTATTCTTTCCCCTCCTGCCGCACAAGCCCCGCATCTTTCGCAGCAGCCATATTGCCAAGCCGATGAAGGTCGTCGTATGCCACAATTTCCGCACGGATAAACCCACGCTCGAAATCCGTGTGAATTTTACCCGCCGCTTTCGGCGCAGTAAAGCCCTGCGGAATAGTCCACGCGCGAACCTCTTGCTTACCCGCGGTCAAGAACGAGATAAGCCCGAGAATATCGTACCCCGCCTTGATTACAGTGTCAAGCCCCGAGCGCTCAAGCCCCAAGTCCTCTAAGAACATCGCCTTGTCCTCTTCGCTGTCAAGTTCGGATATTTCCGCCTCGGCTTTCGCGCAAATAGGAAGCACAAGCGCGTGTTCCTTGTCCGCAATCGTGCGAAGCTGTTTCACATATTCGTTGTCGCCGCCGGCTCTCAACGTGTCCTCGTCAATGTTAGCGCAGTAAATCACAGGCTTCGCTGACAAAAGCGGCATGTCCGCAAATGCCTCAAGCCCGTCAAACCCACGCGCAGGAAGCCCCTCTTCTAAGCGAGCAAGCAAAAGCGTCAAAACTTCGGCTTCTGCCGCCGCATCTTTGCTGCCCTTAGAAAGCTTTTTCGCTTTGTCAAGCCGTCTGTTAACCATATCAATGTCGGCAAAAATGAGCTCGAGATTAATCGTCTGCGTATCGTCTATAGGGTCAGGAGTAGCATTCACATGCACGATATTGGTATCATCGAAACAGCGCACAACATGAATGATAGCATCCGTGTCGCGAATGTCACCAAGAAACTTGTTGCCAAGCCCCTCGCCTTTAGATGCTCCTTTCACAAGCCCCGCAACATCAACAAACTCGAGAGTTGCAGGCGTAAACTTATCCGCCCCTCCATAAAGTTCATCAAGCCACAAAAGACGTTCGTCAGGCACAGAAACAACGCCAACGTTCGGCTCGATAGTACAGAACGGATAGTTCGCACTGACCGCCCCCGCCCCTGAAAGAGCATTAAATAAAGTGCTTTTCCCAACGTTAGGAAGCCCCACCATAGAAAGTTTCATATATATTACCTCTATTATTAATTAAAAATCGCGCCGTCATTCAAAATGTATCAAATATTCCCGGACGTTCTAGTCTGTCCTGCCAATATTCCCAAGATGTTTCTTTTGTGTCAAATTCGATTTTGAAAATTCCTTGGTTTTCTGGTACGTTCTCGTCGATTGGATAGTCAAGTATGTAAAAACAATAGATATTTTCACTTGTATGAAGATAAAAATCATATCGAGTTAATACAGTGGTTTTTGGGTTGCCGTAATTTCCAGACAAGGAAACCTGTTCGTCAAAATAGTGTCTGGTTACACTCTCATCCCCAATTTTTTTCAAAGCACTAAACCCGCTTTCTATATCTGTATCTTCTAAAGCTTTGGGCGCCATCATGCTTCGCAACAAACTATCGTCTTTTGTTTTAATACAATTAAGTATAATATCTATTTTATTACGCGCATCTGCATACTCATCAAAACGCAAGGGGTTTATACTCCCCTCAACATTCAAATTTACATCCCTGTTTTTTGATAAAAAACTGCAACCTGAAAGAAAGAATATCGTGACAAGCAACAAGCATATTATTTTTTTCATAAGTTTTCTCCTAAAATGTGCGTGTTCCAACTTGTGCTCCATGCAATCTACCCGCCCGAGCCGCATTGCGAGCAATACATGCGTATATCCCTTTTATATTGTTTGATTTTATATTTTCCAACAAACAATTGCACAAAATTTGAGTTGACCCACAATCTTCTGCAAAGTTAGTCCCACTCAAACAAATTACCAAGTCGCAGTCTAAAATCTACGCTTACACTCAACCCACAAACTTTCTTGGGGTAAGGAAAGGGGGTTTGGGGGAAAACCTGCACGGGGCGAGCCCCTGGGGTGTTCCCCCAAGCAAATACTCAAATGAGTAGTGTTCGTTCAACTTTCTTTTTCGCTCAATAATACGCAAACAACTTACCGAGCCACGCACTACTACATAGCACACACTCCGTACGTATAGGCCGTCGTCCCTGACGACAAATCAACGCACAGACATACCGTATCGCGCGAAAAAATCCCCTTTGTGCTGCTCGGTTCCCCGCCTGACACGGTAAAGGGTATTCCGCCGCACGGTGTCTGTGCGTTCATTTAAGGTTTTCTCCTTGACTTATAAGTGATAGTATACTATAATATTAATATAAATGCAAGTAAAAAAATAAAGATATGATAGAAAAATTAAAAAAACATCGCGAGGGCATACTGTACCTCGTGTTCGGCGGCCTTTCGACCATCGTAAACTACGCAATATTCTTCCCTCTTAAAGCGTTCATGCCCGCCTCCGCCGCGAATATAATCGCATGGGTCGGCGCAGTCACGTTCGCGTTTATCACAAACAAACTGTGGGTATTCCAAAGCAAAAACAAAGGCGAAGCACTTATAAAAGAAGCCGCAATGTTCATCGCCGCCCGAATAGCCTCACTCGTCATGGAAACCGCTATAATTTGGGCGTTTATCGACACATGGAAACCGATAAGCGGCACTCTCTTCGCCTTCGGAAAAGAACTTTCCATAAACGATTTTGTGATAAAAACCATAGCACAGATTGCGGTTATCGTGGCAAACTACTTCCTGTCAAAACTGATAATATTCAAGAAGAAAAAAGAAGATGCATAACGTACACACCTCCGAACTTCCTTCGCTCAAACTTCCCACAGGCACGCATATCCTGCTGTCAGGCACAGTCTATACTGCCCGCGATGCCGCGCACAAGCGTATCGCCGATAGCATAAAAACGGGCGAGCCCCTGCCGTTCGATCTAAAAGGAGCAGTAATCTACTATGCAGGTCCGACCGCAACAAAGCCGGGTGCAGTCATCGGTTCGTGCGGCCCGACGACCGCAACCCGTATGGACAAATTCGCCCCGATGCTCTATGATATGGGAGTAGCGGCAACCATAGGAAAAGGAATCCGTTCCCCCGAGGTGACCGAAGCGGCAAAGAGAAACAACGCGTTTTACTTCCAAGCCGTCGGCGGCGCAGGCGCACTCGCGGCGAAGTACATAACCTCGATGGAGGTCATTGCATACCCCGACCTCGGTTGCGAGAGCGTAAAGAAACTAACATTTGAAAACTTCCCACTTATTGTGAGTTAAAAACCATGCCATACATCGCCCTCTACCGTAAATACCGCCCGCAAAGCTTCGCCGAAGTTTCCGCCCAACCGCATATAACAAAAACGCTCGCGGCACAAATAAGTTCTGAAAGCGCATCGCACGCATACCTGTTCACGGGAACCCGTGGAACGGGCAAAACGACCTGCGCAAAAATCCTCGCAAAGGCAGTAAACTGCCTTTCTCCGATTGACGGAAGCCCCTGTGGAACATGCGATATATGTCAGGATATAGAGGCGAGCAAAGTCACCGACGTAATCGAGATGGACGCGGCAAGTAATAGCGGCGTCGACAACATCCGCGATCTGCGCGACAACGCAGTGTACCTGCCGTCCCGCTGTAAAAAAAGAGTATTCATAATCGACGAATGTCACATGCTTTCCGGCGGAGCATGGAACGCTCTGCTGAAAATAATAGAAGAGCCCCCCGCGCACGTGATGTTCATATTCGCCACGACCGAGCCGAACAAAGTTCCCGCAACGATAGCATCACGTTGCCAGCGTTTCGACTTCCACCAAATAGGTGAAAGCGACATAGCCGATCGCCTGCAAACCGTGGCAAAGTCAGAGGGAATAAACCTCGCAGATGATGCAGCATCTCTCATCGGCCGCATAGCAGACGGCGCTCTCCGCGATGCATTGTCGCTCCTCGACACCTGTACTGCGGCGACAGAAAAAGGACAAGAAATCACAATCGAACTTGTCGCAAATACAGCAGGATTGGCAAACCGCGAATACCTGTCACAGTTCGCAGAGTACATAATCAAAAACGATGCCGCCTCTGCAATCGCCCTCTGCGACAGTTTATATAGAAACAGCAAATCACTCGACATCTTGGCGACCGAGCTCGCAGAGTACTTCCGCAACATGATGGTAATAAAAGCGACCAACGGGCACGGAAACCTTGTCGTAGCAACCCCGAAAGAACAAGCAAAGCTTACAGAGCAATCTGGAATGCTCGAAATCCAAAAGATAATCGAGATATTAAAACTTCTCTCAGAATCTCTAATGAGAATAGGAAAAGCGCAAAACAAACGACTGGAATTCGAGATATTCTTGGTAAAAGCAATCTACGGCGGCGCTTTGGCGCAAGCTCAACAAATCGCTCCGCCGGTCGTTCCACAACACGCAAACTACGTTCCACGCCCACAAGACAACGTTCCACCCGTTCCACGGCAAGAACAAGCGCCCGCTCCGCAACAAACCGCACCGACTGGAGCACAAAAACAAACATTAAGTTATCTAGATGACACAACCATAACTGAAACTGCCGACCTCGTAACAATAACGGCAAAAACAAAGTTCAAAGCTGACTTTATCCAAAACAAACTCCCCGAAGTTATGACACACTTCGGAAAACGCGTAACCATAACCGTAGAAAATACAGAACCTACAGAAGTTTCGAAAAAGACCGACATGCTAGCGGACTTCTTAAACGCGGCAGGAGAACCCCCCCGCGAGGGCAACCAATGAGCGCCGATAATCTTCACAGCGGACATAGACAGCGACTTAAAGACAGGCTGTTTCTGGGCGATTTTGATAATGCTTATGATCACGAATTGCTCGAGTTTCTGCTGTTCACACCAATTCCCCGCGCCGATACAAATCCGATAGCACACCGTCTGATAGACGCGTTCGGCTCGCTTTCTGGCGTGCTCGAAGCATCAAAGGAAGAGCTTAAAAAGATAGAAGGCGTCGGCGAAAAGATCGCGGCATTCTTGGCATCGCTCCAAGATGTATATCGCATAGTCGCTCTCTCCCTCCGCCGCGAAACTCGTACTAAGATGTCTTCGACCGAAGAACTGATAAGCTTTTATAAACCGCTGTTTATCGGCAGAGAAGAGGAAAGATTTTACCTTTCGTCAATTGATAACAGCGGCCGTCTTATCAAAAACACTGAAATGGCACGCGGAGAAAGAACAACAGCAACGATAGACACAAAACAAGTTATAGCCGAAGCGGTACACAATAAAGCGACCGTAGTGGCACTCTGTCATAACCACCCCTCAAGTATGGCATTACCATCTAGTGCCGATATCACCATGACCAGAGTTTTGCGCGATTTGCTTGAAGAGTTGGGAATAGTCCTGCTCGACCATATAATAATCGGAAAGCACGGCGATGCATTTTCGATTACAACAAGCAACGCGCTAAGCGATAAGCCGCTTAAATCCTCCCCATTGATAAGCAATATTTCAGAGCTGAAAGCCGCAAGCACCCCAATGATTGACGAGTGAACCGCCCAAAAACAAAATCCATGAAAAAGCATCTTGTAAGAACATTACACCCCCACGAATACCCTCTGCTACAAGACTTCCTGTACGAAGCCATCTTTAGGCGTGACGAAAACAACAAAGCCCCAAAAGAAATAATCAACGAGCCGTCTATAAAAGTATATATAGAAAACTTCGGCAAAAAACCTCACGACTATTGCCTCTGCGCAGAAGTAGATAACAAAATCGTCGGCGCAGTTTGGACAAGAATAATAAACGGCTTCGGACATATCGACAACGAAACCCCTGAATTCGCCATTTCACTGTACGGCGAATATAGAGGGCAAGGAATAGGCACAACCCTAATGAAAGAAATGCTAAAACTCCTCTCTGAAAAAGGCTATAAGAAAACCTCGCTGGCGGTGCAAAAAGATAACTACGCCGTGAAAATGTACAAAAAAGTCGGCTTTAAGATTATCAGCGAAACGGAAGAAGAATACATCATGGAGTGCAAACTACAATAGTTATGAACATGTATAAACGAGCAATAATCACTATAATATGGGGCTTCCTATGGGCGCCTCTGTCGGCAATTCTGGCAATCATTGTCGGCGGTTTCTTCATCAAAGAAAAAACACTCCTCATCTGCATAGGCATAACCGTCGCCGCCCTGGTACTGCTGTATTATCTGCTATGGCAGAACATCCGCATTACTGTGTCAGAAGATGGCACGCTATCCTACTATAAATTAGGAATTCTCAGAAAGCAGTTCGACATTCGCGAGTGCACAATAGGCTACAACCGAAAAACGACAAACTTTGTCTACCACACGATTACCCTGAGAATTTTCCCCGCGGGGAACGGTTCCTCCGCAGGGAACGAAAGAGCAGTAAATATAAACGTCACACCACTGGGCAAAACCCGCTTTGAGAAAATGTATAAACAACTCGAAGAGTTCGCATTAAAATAAAAAACAATAAACACAATAAGGAGCTCCCTCATGGACAAATGGATTATGGAAAACCAGACACTATTTCTCGGCTTGGTCATAGCCGCCGTAGTGATAGTTATTATCATAGCGATAATTTTCAGCATAAGGAAAAAAGCGAAAAAGAACAACCTGCTTAAAGAAAACGAAAATTTGGTAGAGCTTAAATTCGACGAGCCTGTGCGTATGCCCAACCCCTTGGGCGGCGGACCTTTCCTCAACAGCCCGGGCTATAATATGTATGCAGTAAACGGCGAAACCCCGCAGATTTTCGGTACCTCGGTTCTTGTCCCCGTCGGAGAGGTAAAGCTTGATATCGAGTACATATATCAAATGGTCGGAAGAAATTCCACAACCTCATTCGGCCGCCAAAGCTATAAACTTACAACCGAGCGCGGCAAGCAATATAAAATGTCGTTTAATTATATAGACAAACAGCTCGAGCATAAAGAGAAATGAAAATAACAAACAAAAACATCATCGGCAAAACTATTTTGGTAGGAATAACCTATTTGGACAAAGACGAAAACGTTCTTAACCAAATTCAGTTTTGCGGAACTGTTGTAAAAGCAGATAATCAGAACATAGCAATAAAAAGCTCAAGCGAAGAATTTTTCTTGCCCCCTGACTTGACCTCTATCTCTATCGCCCCCGAGGGAGAATACAAACTAAGGTCAACCGGCGAAATTATTGTCAACCCGGATTTGCTGACCACATGGACAGTAAGCCCTCCAAAAGAGTAAAATTAACCCACAAACAATTTACCGAGCACCATGCCAAAATCTACTGCAAATTTAGTACGAAATGCCCGCAGGTGCAACCTGCTAAACCAAACCCTGCTCACACTCTACCCCTCGGCAGAGTGCGCGCTGACCTACGAAACCCCGTGGCAATTGCTCGTCGCATCGCGCCTGTCCGCCCAGTGTACCGACAAACGCGTGAACATAGTAACGCAGGAATTGTTCAAATTCTACCCGACAATAGAAAGCACACTTCAAAGCACAAAAGAAGACATCGAGAAAATAATCCGCCCCTGCGGACTGGGCAACACAAAAGCCCGCGACATAGTTGCGGCAGCGCACTACCTTAGCGAGCACCATGCGGGAATAATCCCCGACACAATGACCGAACTCCTGAAAATCCCCGGGGTCGGGCGCAAAATCGCAAACCTCTTGCTCGGCGACCTGTTCCATAAACCCGCGATAGTGGTCGATACGCATTTCATGAGAATAACCCGCCGTGTCGGTCTTACAAAATCAACCACCCCAATCGCAATCGAGCGCGACATGGAAAAGCTCTTCAAAAAAGCAGGAATATATGAAGAGTCGTCCGACTTTTGCCACCGCATCGTCTGGTTCGGCCGCGACGTATGCGACGCCCGTAACCCGAAATGCGAGATATGTTTGCTTAACGAAACGTGCGAATATTATAAAGAAAATAAATGAAGAAGTACACCGCAACCCAAAACGACTCTGGGCAAAGCGCGCGCAAATTCCTGCAAAAAGCCGCCCCGCTCCTGCCAAGTACCATGCTCTATAAAGCCTTCCGCAAAAAACGCGTCAAAGTCGAAGGAAAAGCAGTATCGGTCGACTATATAATCAAACTCGGCGACAAAATCGAGCTGTATATAAACGACGAATTCTTCCCCGAAGCAAAGCAATACCAGTACCCGGAAGAGAAAATCGACTTAAATATTTCTTACGAAACAGACGAACTGATAATAGTAAACAAACCCGTCGGCACTCTCTCGCACCCCGACCTGATTGACGAGATAATCGCATACCTCATCGAAAAAGGCGAGTACAACCCAACCGCAGAAAACACATTCACCCCCGCACTCTGCAATCGCCTCGACCGCAATACAAGCGGATTGATAATCGCCGCAAAAACGGCAGAAGCACTCCGCAGAACAAACGAGCAAATAAAAAACCACGAGATAAAAAAATTCTATCTCGCTCGCTATAGCGGCATCCTGCCAAGCGACAAGGGAACACTAACGCACTACCACGCGAAAGACGAAAAGCAAAACAAGGCCATAGTCAAAGACGAACAATTCCCGAACAGCAAACTTGCAACGCTTCACTATAAAATAGTGTCAGACGGACTGGCAGAGATACATCTGGTAACAGGCCGCTTTCACCAAATCCGCGCCCAGTTCGCTCTCATAGGCTGCCCGCTTGTCGGCGACCGAAAGTACAGCGGTGCCAAAGGCACGTCCAATGGCACATATTCACTTATTTCGCACAAACTTATCCTTACAGACGGAACAGAGATAACCGCCAATGATTAACACAGAAACCTGTATAGCCGCAATATCAACCCCCCACGGCGTGGGGGCGATTTCTTGCGTCCGCCTGTCGGGCACAGATTGCATAGCCATAGCAGACAAAATCTTCAAAGGAAAACAATCTCTAAAAGAGCTCGCAGGCTACACCGCAACCCCTGGCAAAATAGTGGACGAAAAAGAAATGATAGACCAAGTTGTCGCCCTCGTGTACAAAGCCCCGAACTCGTTTACGGGCGAAGATATGGTCGAAATCTTCTGCCACGGCGCACCGATAATTGCAGAAAAAATCCTGCGCCTGCTCTGCGAAAGCGGAGCGAAAATAGCCGCCCCGGGCGAGTTCACAAAGCGCACATTCCTAAGCGGAAAGATTGATTTGACAGGCGCGGCAGGCGTTGCAGACATCATATCTGCCGAAAACGACCTCGCCGCAAAAAACGCCGCCGCCCTGCTTGAGGGCGCAGCTTATAAAGAGATTTCTGAAATAACAGAAAGCCTCACAAGCATGCTCGCACAACTCGACGCATCAATAGACTATTCCGACGACGAAGAAATGTCAGAAATGAGCCTCTCGCAGGAAGACCTCGACAAAATAAGCACCCGATTAAAAACCTTACTCGAAAGCTATGATATAGGAAAGCTAATAACCGCGGGCGTTCCCGCCGCCATAGTGGGCAAGCCGAACGTAGGAAAATCGACCGTAATGAACCTACTGCTCGGCGAAAGCCGAAGCATAGTGACCGATATTGCGGGCACGACCCGCGACGTGATAAGCGACACTCTCCGCCTGAAAAACTGCACACTCACGCTAAGCGACACGGCGGGAATTCATGATACCGACAACCTCGTCGAAAGCATAGGAATAGAGCGCGCGAAAAAGAGCATAGAAGATGCCGAACTCGTCCTGCTCGTCCTCGACTCCTCCCGCCCGCTAGAGGATATCGACCACGAATTATTAGAGCAAACAAGCAAAAAAAATACGCTTGTAATAATAAACAAAATCGACGAACAATCCCCGCCATTTAAGGCGTTCCACGGTGGTTCTACAATTAAAATCTCCGCAAACGACAAAACTTACGGCGCACAACTCGCAGAAAAAATCGAGCAAACGCTGAACCTAAATAAAGCGTCCGACTACTCGTTCATGCTGTCAAGCGAACGCCAACGCGCTCTCGTAGCGGCGGCATTCGACAGCCTGCAAAACATCGACTTCGCCCAAACGGCAGACATCATAGCCGCCGATATAGACACCGCACTTTCCGCCCTGCTCGAACTTACAGGCGCACGAGTAAGCGAAAAAGTAATAGACGAAATCTTCAGCAAATTCTGCGTAGGAAAATAGTAAAACAACATATGAACAATTCTTATCAAATCGCAATCATCGGCTCCGGCCACGCCGGAGTCGAAGCCGCGCTCGCCTCCGCCCGCTTCGGACATAGCACTGTGATCTTCAGCATGTCGCTCGATACGATAGCAAACATGCCCTGCAACCCGTCAATCGGCGGCATGGCAAAAGGCCAACTCGTCCGTGAAATCGACGCCCTCGGCGGCGAAATGGCACGCATAACGGACAAGTCCGCAATCTCCTGCCGCATGCTCGGCAAAGGAAAAGGCGCCGCCGTCCATAGCCCCCGTGCCCAGTGCGACCGCAAAAAATATATGTCACTTGCAAAACAAGCACTTGAAGAGCAAGCAAACCTCTTCATCAAACAAGCCGAGATAACAAGCATAACAAAAGAGCGGGACGAATTCATACTGACAACTCGAATAAACGAAAAGTACCGCGCGAAGAAAGTCATAATCGCCGCGGGCACTTACCTGCAATCAAAAATCCATGTCGGAACAGAAACCTACAGCGCCGCCCCCGATAATATTCTCCCGCCCGACCTGCTGTCAAAATCTCTCGAAACTCTCGGCGTAAAACTGCGGAGGTTCAAAACAGGGACTCCCGCCCGTGTCCACCGCCGCTCGATAGATTTCAGCAAATTAGAGTGCCAAGACACAGACGAAAACGTTCGTTTTTCATATGAAGAAGAAATGGCGAATTCGCAAAATGGGTCAAGCGCCCCGCTTGCGTGCTATATCGCATACACCAACCTGCAAACGCACGAAATAATCAAAGCAAACCTCGACAAATCGCCGATATACAGCGGCAGAATCGAAACTATCGGACCACGCTATTGCCCGTCAATCGAGGATAAAGTCGTGCGCTTCGCCGACAAAGAACGCCACCAAATCTTCATCGAACCAATGGGCACAGACACAGAGGAGTTCTACCTGCAAGGAATGTCCTCCTCGCTTCCCGCCGACGTGCAAGAGCAATTCTTGAAGTCAATAGACGGCTTCGAGAACATCGAGATAATGCGCCCCGCCTATGCGATAGAGTACGATTGCGTTGACCCGCTGACATTGTACCCAACCCTCGAATTCAAAGAAATTCCTGGCTTATACGGAGCAGGGCAGTTCAACGGAACATCAGGCTATGAAGAAGCCGCGGCACAAGGCTTGGTCGCCGCAATCAACGCCTCACTCGCAGTAAAAGGTGACCCGCCGCTAACGTTCGAGCGTTCAAACAGCTATATCGGAACACTCATCGACGACCTCACGACAAAAGGTTGTTCCGACCCCTACCGCATGATGACCGCCCGCTCGGAGTACCGACTGTTACTGCGCCAAGATAACGCAGACGCAAGGCTTACGCCGCTCGGCTATAAAATCGGATTGATATCGGAGGAGCGATATAAGGAGTTCGAAGAAAAACAAAACCAAATCGAAAGCCTTGTTGCACACATAAAAAAATCCCGCCTTGATAAACAGCTTAAACGCCCCGAGGTAAGAATATCAGAGCTGATAGAACAACTCCCGCAAGAAAACTACTCGCTCGCAGTGCTCGAGCAAGCGGAAATATTGATAAAATACGAGGGCTATATCACCCGCCAGCAAGCGCAGATAGCAGAATTGCAAAGAACCGAAACGACCCAAATCCCTGTGGGCATCGACTATAGAAACATCAAAGGAATACGCCTCGAAGCCGCAGAAAAACTAAACATAGTAAAACCGCTAACTCTCGGCGCGGCGGGCAGAGTGTCGGGCGTAAACCCCTCTGACATCGCCGTCCTGATGGTATATCTGAAATCAATTACCACGGAAAACTAAGTGTACAAGGAGATTTATTATGACCCCATTCGAACTTCCCCAAGGCTATGAAGAAATAAGAAACATTAATCTTCAAAAAAACATAAAGCTGACAATATTGATAAACGGCGGCGCACTTGTTATTGGCGCTGCAATGTTTTGCATAGGCACCTTTTTCGTTCCCTTTACTTTCGACATTTTCGCCGATAATCCGTTGTTGCACTTGGCACAGCTGTTCGTAATGTTAATTGCAATAGTTTTATATATGTTAGGGCACGAATTAATCCACGGAATATTCATAAAAAAATATTCCGGAAAAAAAGCAAAATACGGCTTCACGGGACTTTATGCCTTTGCCGGAAGCGACGCTTACTTCAACAAAAGTCAGTACATAGTAATCGCACTTGCTCCTGTTGTATTCTTCGGAATTGTCTTTTTGTTGCTCAATATCTTCCTGCCTGCCAATTTATTCTGGCCGATATACTTTATGCAAATCATGAACCTGTCCGGCGCAGCAGGCGACTTTTATATAACGGCACTTGCCTGCCGCCTGCCGTCCGATATATTAACCCGCGACAGCGGAGTTTCAATGAAAATATATTCTCGCACAAAATAGAAACTCCCCACCGCCATTGCGTTCCACGCCGTTCTACAACAGAGCGCGCAAACAAAAACAATAGAATTATGCACACAAAACAACAAGCTTTCACAAAGCTATTATTAGAAGAAAACACCCGCCAAAACCTCACCCGCATAACCGACCCCGCCGAAATCGCCGTAAAGCATTTCGACGATTGCCTGACCCTCCTGCCATACCTCCCAAAAGAGGGCAACCTTATCGACATCGGCACAGGCGCGGGCTTCCCCGCCGTACCCCTCGCAATCGCAACAAAGCTAGAGGTCACAGCGCTCGACAGCCTCAACAAGCGTGTGGAGTTCCTGCAAAGAGTGAAAAACGACCTCCAACTCGAGAATTTCCACCCAATCCACGCC
>JGI994J12354_10002337_pt1 | contig 18615 bp, 17 predicted proteins | sample IntmicLarv3ML3BL_FD_12354 | JGI IMG/M metagenome (IMG submission 12354)
TACCTCCTTTAATAATATGGGTAGGAAACCGAAGGCGAGCGGCTACCCGTGGAAAGCCTCGGGCGGGAATTTTTCGTATGCCGCGCGGCGGTAGCTTTCTTTGGAAAGCGGCGTGCCGTTTTGGTCCTTTTCAAGAGGCAGCGGGTTTTCGGCAGCTGATGAAAGCGGCTTTGCCGCGCTGCGCGGGAGAACGGGATTTGTCGCGGAATTGGGCACCCGGGGCGCAATCCATTCGCATCTGATGGCAGGGGGCGGGGCTTCGGGCAGGGCGGGAGGGCCTTCGACCAGGTTGCCGAAAGCAAGGCACGCGAAAACAAGCACCAAGCCCAGAAAAACAAAGATGCCGACTTTGCCGTCCATTTCTAATCCCCTTCCTTATAATCCATAAAAGACATTATACTAAGAGATTGTTTTTGCGTCAAGAATATGGTATGATGACCGAGGTTTATTTGAAGTGAGGTGTTGATGGTGTGGAGAAAGGTTTTGGTATTGCTGCTTTTGCTTGCCGCCTTTTGCGCGTTTTTCACCATGATAGGCAATATCAGGCTGGGGACAGATATTGCCGAGGTTGAAAACAACATTGCCATCGAACAGGGCAAGACAAGGTTCCAGCAGGCGGAATACGATGAATATGCGGCGGAACTGCCCATTAAGCTGAAGGAATATGAAGAAATCGCTCCGAAGGCGGAGGCGGCAATGGCGTTGGTTGATGCGTTCAAGCAGGAGCGCAAGGCGTATCGGGAGCAAATCAAGGCCGATGCAAAGGCGCTTGAGGAAATCGAAGCGCTCAAAGCCAAAATTGCCGAATTACAAAAGGAGCTTGACGCCGCAAACGGTGTTTAGCATTATAAAAAGAAGAGGTGTTACCATCATGACCGAAACGAAAAAGACAAGCAAGACCCTGCAAATTCTCCTGTGCGTTGCTTTATTGGCTTCCGTGGCGCTGAACGTGTTCCTGTTTGTGCAAAAGGGCGATTTGACAGCCGCGAAGACCGCCGCCGTTGAATTGCATGCGGATGTTGTCAAGGCGAAGGATGACTTGATCGTCGAAAAGGAAAAGGTGGAAAAAGAGCTGGAGGAAGTTAAAGCGAAAGTGGAAAATGCCGCAGCCGATTTGCTTGAATCCACGGGTCGTGAGGATGCGCTGAAAACAGAAGTGGAAGGGCTGAAAGCCGAGGCCGAAAAAGCGGCTAAGGATTTGGAAACATCCATCAAGGATCACGATCTCACAAAGGATTTGAAAAAGGGTTTGGAAGATAAGCTGGCTGAATTGAACACACAGATCAAGGATTTGGAAACAAAGCTTGAAGAAGCGCTTAAGAATAAGGACGCTGCGTCTGCGAATTAAGAACAACGGAATGAAAAAAGCTGAGCGAATTCGCTCGGCTTTTTTTGTTGCGGTGACGCTTTTCATATAGAATGCGTAATCTGATATTGCGGAGATTTCCCGCGAAAGGATGACGATTCGATATGCTGAACAAAGAAAAGCTGATTGTGGATTTTAGCCAAATGGTGGGTTGGCCGTATCAATCCCCGGGGACGAACGACCAAAGGGGTATTGACTGCTCAGGCGCGTTTGTGCGCGGCTATCAGTTGCAGGGCGCGTCCATCTATCATGGCTCCAACCGCATTATTCGCGTGTTTTGCAATGGGCAAAGGAAGGTTGCCGATTTTGCGGATTTGAAGGCGGCGGGCGCCGTGTTCAAGGCGCGAAACGATCTGACAAAGATGAGTGCCATTTATAAGCCCGGCGGGGAGTATTACAGCGCCGCACTGCCTGATGATTACTATCATATCGGGCTGATTTCGGGCACCGATCCGCTCGTAGTGACCCATGCCACCACACCCAAGGCCAGACAGGATATCATTTGCACGCGAAAGAAGGGCGAAAGCGATTTCAATTACCGGGCGCGAGCGGTGCAAGCCCTTCAAAAGGCAGGGTGGACCTGGTGCGCGCTGCTGAACGCCGTCGAGTATGATGAACAGCCCATACCGGAGCCCGATCCGCCCATTGAGGGCTATACGGCCGTGGTGTACGCGGCCAACGGCAAGCCCGTCAAAATGCGGGCAGAGCCCTCCACCGCCTGCCGCCTTTGGTGGCTGGTGCCCGTGGGCGATATCGTGACGCTGACGGGGAACAATAATACGCCCGGTTGGACGGGAATCAGCTACGGCGGTAAAACAGGCTTTATGCAAAGCCAATTTCTAAACGCGGATAACGGATAAACCAAAAGCCGAAGCTGTTTTACAGCTTCGGCTCAACGCGTCGACAAAGCCGACGCGTTCGAACGAATGCTGGTATTCGTTCGAGTTTTTCCCTCTCAGCATTGGCGGCCATGAAATGCTACGCATATCCTAGCTACGGCGTTCGGTTATTCTGGCGAACAAACCAAATCATCGATTTGCTTTGTTCGGTCCCTTTGGGACTTGGTAAACCTTTGGTTTACCAGCCTCGCAAACCTCTGCGCCTAGTCGTCCTACGGCCTCCCTTGACTGTTCGCCTGCGGCTCACGGTCGTTTGTTTCTATATATACTGTAAAGGAAGGATGTTCAATCCTTCCAAATAACAGGGGCGACTGTTTTATCCACAGGAAGTATAAAGCGGTATCAGCCTGAAAATATGGGACAAATGAACAGCAGAGAGGGAATTATTATGCGTGACATTACCCACGCAGAGGTAAATGATTACCTCATCCCCAATATTGTCATCGCACAGGATGAATCAGAGGAAAATGCTCCTATCGGGATATGGGGACAGCGACGACTGAATCATCTGAAAGAATACCGACCCATTCTTTACACGAATCTGCTTTTGAGCGGCAAACTGTGGATGCATCTGCGTGAGATAGATGCTACCGCCCGTGAGCGGCAAGAACGTCTGATGCAGCAGTTCACAGAAGCAGAAGGCATTACTGAACAGCTCAAAGCGGAAAATGCCATGCTTTGGGTCGGGAAGATCAACAACATCCGCAGCCGTGTTGAAGAAATCATCCACACAGAATTGATTTACAGCTAAAGGCTATACCACAAAACAAAAACGCATAAGGTGAGCGTCCTAACCGCTTGCCTTATGCGTTTTTGTATATCATTCATTTTGCAAATAGAGAACTATTTTTCTTTTGCTTTCTTTCCGCGGTTCTTATACACATTGAAATGAATAGTGGGAAATTCCCCACTATTCATTCTTGATTTATCACTTCAATGGGAGTATTATTGATTTAACAAAAAACGCATAAGGAGGTCTTGTTATGGCAGAATTTGCGAACCCATTTCAAGGTAACTGTGATCGAAAACTTTCAAAGGAAGAATTGATCCAAGCAATTAGAATTGATATTGCATCTGAATTGGAGGCCATGTATCTCTATGAAGCGCATGCAATGGCAACAGATGATCCGTTGGTAAAAAGTGTACTTCAGGATATTCGCGACGAAGAAAAGGAACATGCCGGAGAACTTTTGGCGTTGATGCGGTATTTGGACCCGAACATCGCTGATTTGCTTTATGAAGGACATGGCGAAGTACGCGAAATGATGGAAAAATTGAAAATGGACAAAGACACAATCGATAAGGCTACAGGTCCGATTGGAAAGTAACAGTGTCCGAACACTTCGGCAATACCAAAGAACACTTTCGACTATGGTTGGAAGTGTTCTTTGAGTAAATCAAAAAATACAACCATCAAAGTCGAAGCAAATCTTACGAGTCGCTCGTTCGATTTGCCTTTAGCCTTTTTTCCCCCGACTCTTATACACATTGAACTGGTTCTTGCATCTTGGTGAGCAGAATACAGCCTTTGGATTCCTATCCAAGATCTCAGATATGGCGCATTTATATACCACAAGAATGTGGTATGTGCAGCCTTGTCGGGCAGACGATCTTACAGATGGCCTTTTGAAACCTATTGGTTCAAAAGAAAATATGCTGACCGCAGATTATCCGCGGTCACTTTTCATATCCAATCAAAGAAAGGAGCAGCACATATAGCAATTTACCTGTGTACCTGCATACAATCTACCATATCTCAAATGCCAATCCCTTTAGGCGCAAGATTGCTTCCAGGAAAAAGTAGTCGCCATAGATAATGGAAATCGGCTGGTTTGGATCATGGTAGCTTCCCGCACCGCCGCTGAGCAATGCTTCGGTTTCAAAATCCCATAAAGCATACTTCGTATCTAAAATTTTCAAAATGGATATAGCGGCCTCGTGATACATTGGTTTTTCTATTTCATCCACTTGCTCTGCCAAGCATAAAAGGCCGCAGGCGGCGCAGGCAGCGGCGCTGGTATCACTTTTAAAAGGCGATTCGGGGGCGCGAAAATCAGCCGGGATATCAAAACCGCTACGCGTGGCGGAAGCAATAAAATAGTGCGCAACCTGCTTGGCAGCGGCTAAAAATGCCTGATTCTCTGTATGTTTTGCGCTAAGAGCAAAGCCGTACAGCGCCCACGCCTGACCGCGCGTCCAAGCGGAGCCTGGCGCATATCCCTGGCCGCCCGGTGTTTCTAAAAGTATACCTGTTCGCGGATCCAAAATGGCAATGTGGTTGCTGCTTCCGTCTGCGCGCAAAAGCTGCTTCGCAGCGGTATAGGCGTGGTTTTCAGCCACGGCGCGGTAACGGATATCGTTATCTTCTTCGGCAGCCCAATATAAAAGCGGCAGGTTCATCATGGTATCAATGATAATCCAGCCGGATTTGTCTTCATTTTTATCGTAATTCTCCCAGGCGCGGATGTATTGCCCTAAAGGGTTATAGCGCCCCGCCAATAGGTTGGCCGCATGGCGGCCATGCGTGCGCATTTTGCTGTCGCCTAAGAGTCGATAGCCTGCCACGGAGGACAGATGGAACATAAATCCCACATCGTGATGCAGCCCATCATACATGGTCAGCGTTTTTGCCAGCTTCTCTTCTGCCGAAAAAGCAGCAGCTCTGTATTTATCCTCGCCCGTCGCGTGATACATTTGAAACAGCATACCGGGCCAAAAACCGTTTGTCCACCAGTAAACATCCTTTTCAAGCATATCCTCTGTGTAGCAGCCGTCGCGGGAGGTGTGGGGGCATCTGTCAAACAGGCGATCCGTAACAATAGACATTTTTGCTGTAATGCGACTGAAAATGTGCTCAAGCCATTGGCTATCCATTTGAAAACCTCCTTTTTGCAAAAGTGGGGCGGGAAACCTTCATTGATTTCCCACCCCTGATAAACATACTTTCAGTTCAGTTGGCAGCCAGGTATTCATCCACCTGCCGCTGGAGCTCAGCGATGATGGTATCAGACCCTGCGGCCTTCATTTTTGCGATCATTTCGTCGCGGCGGCCTTCCCAATCTTCCATCGCGCCCGAATACAGCGACAGTGCGTATTCTTGGCGCACGGCTTCGAACTGAGCCAATTCCATCTTCACATTTTCAGTGTCCGGCTGGAAGCCTGCCACAGGTGTGACCACCGCATTTTCCATGACGTAGTTGACATAGTTGATGTAGGTTGCACCGTCAACAGATTTCGGATCGGCCATGAGGGTATTGGCATAGTTCCAGCTGTGGCCGAGGTAGCGGGCCTGGGTATCATCTTCCACAAACTTCTGAATATTGCCGTTTTCATCGCGCTCATAGTGGGTGCCTTCGATACCCTGATTCAGCAGCTGCGCCAGTTCCTGATTCGTGTTCAAAACGGCAATGAACTGCATGGCGCGCTCGGGATTTGAGCTGGTCTTGGGAATCATCAAGCCCTGCATGGAGGTGCCGGCAGGCGTGATGTAATAGTTTTTGTTCCATGCGACGGTGGCGACATCATAACCGTAGTTGCCTGTATCTACCGCGTCGGGGTTGAAGGTGGGGAAATCGGGCAGATCAAGGAATTGGGTGGTCATAGCCAGCACCGCGCCATCCGCCTTGCGTTCGTATTGGCGGCGATCCTGCATGCTCATGATATCCTGCTCGATATAGCCGTTTTTGAACCAATCCGCGTGGTTTTTGTACATGAGATTATACTCTTCTGTTTCCCACACGTTTACGACCGTCACGCCGCCATCTTCCGATTTCCTGGCCGCGAAGGTGGTATCCAAGATGGGGTAGAAGCCACGATCCGCCAGCCACCGCGTGGTCTCAACGCTGACGCCGCGCTGAATGTTGCCCGAATCCTTCAAAGCGGATAAATAATTTGTGAGAATGTCGTAAATTTCCTGTGTTACAGGACCGTTGTTGGTTTCCATCAGGGCTTTCAGGCCTTCAATATCCAGATACTGGTCTGCCAGCACTTTCTGGGTTTTCAGGCCGATGAAACGGTCTGTGATCATGGCGTTGATGGGCACCATATAGGTAACCCCATCCACCTTGGCGCGGGCCCAGGTGCCTTCGGGAATCACATCAAGCAACTCCGGTACAGCGGTTAAGAGCTCATCCACGGGAATCATACTGCCCTTGTTCACTTCGCCGATGAGTGTATTGGTGGCTTCGCCGCCGCCGCTCTTCAGGTTGGCAACGTCGATAACCTCGTTGGCAGCCAGAGCCAAACGAAGGCGCTGCTCATATTCGGTGCCTAATACAAATTCAATATTGACTGTTGTGTTGGGCAGATAATCAGCCAGCATTTTGTTGAATTCATCGACAACCAGCTGGGTATCGACAAGGGTGCCGGGGCCGGAGAAGAGAACATTCAGCGTCACCTGTTCCGCTTCGGAAGCGGCGGCATAGCCGATGGGCATGCTTGCCAGCATCAGCAGGGCCAGAACGAGGGAGAGTAATCTTGCAGTCTTTTTCATGGGATTTCCTCCTTTTAATTTATCTATTCAGAGCTTCTTTCAGCCCTTCACAGCACCAATGGTCAGCCCGCGGGAAAAATACTTTTGAAAGAAGGGGAAGATGAGCACCATGGGGCCCGCTGCCACAACGCACATCGCATACCGAAGCCCTTCTACGGGCATTTGGATATCCGCGGTGGAAACGCTCATGCCGGGCGGCAAATTATCAATCATGCTCTTAATCATCTGGCTCTCCATAAGGATTTTTTGCAGCAAATACTGCAAGGTGTAAAGGTTTGGGTTGCGGATATAAATCATGGAGGTATACCAGTTGTTCCACCTGTCTAATAGCAGCAGCAGAGAAACGGTTGCCAGCACGGGCTTTGAAAGCGGAAGCACGATGCGGCTGAAAATCGTAAACTCGTTGGCGCCGTCAATCTTCGCGGATTCGCTCAGCGCGATGGGCAGCTCCGAAAAGAAGGTGCGAATTACAATCACATACAGCGGAACCACAAGGCCCGGCAGCAGATAAATCCAAATGCTGTTGCCCAGCTTTAAATACTGGGTGTTGATGATATAGCTCGGAATCAGGCCGCCGCTGAAAATCATTGTGAAGAAAATGTACATAGTGATGGGCTTTTTCAGCTTGAAGTGTGGGCGTGACAGGCTGTATGCGCAAAGGGACATAATCGTTACGCTCAGCGCCGTGCCGCCAAAGCTTTGAACGGCCGTTGTGATATAGGAAGCGATAAGCTGGGAGGTGTTGGAAAACACGTATTTGTAAGCCGTCCAGTCAATTACGCTCGGGATCAGCTGATAGCCGTTATGATACATTGCCTCGTCCGATGTGAGGGAAATGGAAATAACCAGCAAAAATGGCACGATAAAAACGAAGATACTCACCAGCGTGAATATGAGATTGATGAGGAGGATAGGGAAATCAATGCGGCGTTTTTTGCGAAGGGGCGTGGTTGCAAGCATGGTTTCTCCTCCTTTCTAAATCAGGCTGCTCTCGGGCGAAATTTTGCGGACAACGGCATTGGCACCTAAGACGGCTATCATGCCAACGAAGGATTGGAACAGGCCGACTGCCGCAGTAGGGCCGATAAAGCCGCTTTGCAGGCCACGGTAAAGGTAGGTATCGATGATGTCCGTGGCGGGGTAGAGCACGCCTACATCCCGGGGAATTTGGTAAAACAGGCCGAAATCGCCGCGGAAGATATTGCCGAGCGCTAAAATGCACAAAATCGTAATTGTGGGGCGCAAAGAGGGCAAGGAGATACGCCATGCCTGCTGGAAGCGGTTGGCGCCGTCTATCTGCGCGGCTTCAAACATTTCCGCATCCAACCCCATCAATGCCGCATAGTACATGATGCTGTCCAGCCCGACGCTTTTCCAGATGGTTACGATGGTTAAAATGACGGGCCAGTATTTGGGGTTGTTAAACCAATTCACGCGCTGGCCGCCTACCGCTGTAATGGCGGAGTTAAGAAGTCCTTGGGTCGGGGAGAGAAAAATGTAAGTGATGTAGGATACGATAACCCAGGAGATGAACCGCGGCAGGGTCAGGGCTGTCTGATAGAATTTAACGGCACGGCGGCTTTTCACTTCGTAGAGCAACAGCGCCACTGTCAACGCGCAAATGGTACCGACAGCCAGAAACAAAATGCCGTAGCCCAAGGTGTTTCGCGTGATACGCCACGCATCCAGCGAGCGGAAGAAGTACTGGAAGTTTTTAAAGCCGACCCACTTGCTGCCAAAGATGCCGCCGCTGTAGGTGTAATCCTTAAAAGCCAGCACGAGCCCACCCATAGGCAGATAGCTGAAAATAAAAACCAGAACCACCGCCGGCAACGTAAAGAGGGTAAGCAAAATATTATCGCCCAGCATAGCGGATTTGTAACCGGTTGTTTTCTTTTTAATCGCTGCGGTTTTTGTCATGGTCATCATCTCCCGCTTTGTCTTTATGCGCTCTCGTTTATGGCTTCATTATAAAGCAGAATTTTGCGTGGCAAAACCCTAAATAATTCAGATGAGGGAACTTTTTTCAACTCTTTAATGAAGTTTTTGGTGTCGAAAATTAACTTTGGTGTCTTTTATTTACTTTATCTGTTTCTACCAGTTTTGAAAAGGTGATTTTGTTGATAATGCATTGAAAGTGTGGTAATCTATGAAGCAGATAGGGGGACGGCTTATGTTTTCATTGGTCATCGCGGATGATGAATTGCACCAGCGGCAGGGGCTGGCAAATTATATCCATTGGGAATCCCTTGGTTACGAGGTGAAGGGCTGCTTTGCCGATGGCGCCGAAGTGATGCGCTACCTTGAAGACAACCATGTGGATGTGATTTTTACCGATATCAACATGAGCCCCGTATCCGGTATGGAAATTGCCGAATATGCTTACAAGCATTGTCCCGATACCTCCGTGGTGTTCATCAGCGGATATAAAGAGTTTGAATTCGCCCAAAAAGCGCTGGAATACAATGTGCACGGCTATATCATCAAGCCCGCGCAGATTGAAGATATTTGCCGCGTGTTTAAAGAGTTGGCCATCACATTGACGCGCGCACGGCAAAGCCATGAGGAAGCGCCGCCAAAGGAAGATGCCGTTTCGCAAGGTACCGCGGATTCGGTGCCCGATCTTGTTATCCAAAAGGCGCGGCGTTATATTGACGAAAACTACGCCAAGGATATCTCACTTGATGAGGTGGCAGATTCTGTGCATTTGAATCCCATCTATTTCAGCCGCTTTTTTAAGCAAAAAACCGGCGAGAACTTTATTAATTACGTCGTGTCGGTACGCATGAACCGGGCGATGGCCTTGCTAAAGGGCGGAGAACATAAGGTCTATGAAATCAGCGAAATGGTGGGGTACAAAAGCGTTAAATATTTTTCCCGCGTGTTTAAACAAACAACGGGCTATTCCCCTGCGGATTACGCGCAGCTATCCAATGTGTTTGTGGAGTGAGCGGCATGAAGAAAAAATTGGCTGCGTTATTATCCGGGCTTCGGCACTTCAGGGGAAACAGCCTGCTGGTGCGCGGTTTGCTTGTTACCTTTTTGGCTGTGGTGCTTGTTTTGTCCATTGTGCTCACCATGGCGTACAATATATCAACAACCCTCGTAGATGATTCGGTGCTGGAAATGAACCGTGTTATCAGCACCCGTGCACTGGATTCCATCAGCACGGTACTGGATGAATCCGCGCGCATCGGAGCCAGCATCTCTTTGGATGATAACACGCGCCGCTTCATGCTTTCAGAAAATTATCCAAGCGAACTGATTAAGGCGTTGGCGGGAGACTGCTCCAATTACGGCCTGATTTTTGATTATATCCATTCGATTTACATCTATTCTGAAAAGAATGATTATCTCATCTCGCCTTTTTACACAGGTACCGCGGCGGGTTATGTGGATACCAGCTGGCGCGAGGGGTATGCCTCTATCTCTGAAGACCGGGTGTGCGCCGTGGCTCGCGCACGCGATGGCGGGTATCCCTATTTTTTAACGGTGATGATTCCCTACTACTTTTTTCAGGGGCAAAAATCCGGTGCGGTACTTGTAAATATTGATATGGATAAATTGGATAAGCTGCTGCTTGGCATCGGTAATCTGGCGGAGCAGACCATAACGGTAACGGATGAATCGAATCGCGTTCTGTATTGCAATAACCGCCGCTTTTTCAGCGGGCAGGCGGCGGAAAATGATATTTTAAGAAAAGCGCTGGCAGCAATCGGCACCACCTTTGTACACACCGATTTTGGGGGCGAGCGAACGGTTGTAACCTCTGCCAGGCTTAGAAACCGCGCGTGGAACTTAACAAGCGCCCTGCCCCTTGCGTATTATGATTCGACATTTTTAAAGCTGCAAGGGCAGATGCAGCAGTTGGTCATTTTGGTGGTTATCGTCGGGATCGTGCTGACGATTTGGCTGGCTGTCCGCTCCTATCTGCCTGTACGTGGCATTATCACCACCTTGGAGGAATCCGAACATCTGCCGCCCGCGCCTGCGCATCCGCAAAACGAGGCCGACTATATCCGGCAGGCAATTTCCGCTTCGCTCAAAAGCAACCAAAGCATGAAGACAGAACTGGATAATCGCCTTCACCTGCTGCACGAAGCCCAGGCCTCCGCCCTTCAAGCACAGATAACGCCGCACTTTTTATCCAACACCTTGGACGCTATTCGCTGGGGCGCGGTGGAGATGGGCGGCGGCGAAAATGAGGTGTCGCGTATGCTCACCGTGCTTTCGGCGCTGCTTCGTACCAGCCTGGATATGGAAAGCGCCCTGGTAACGGTGGAAACGGAAATAGCCCACTGCCTTTTGTATCTTGACATTATGCGGTACCGATACAGTACCGATTTGGATGTGCGCTTTGATATTCCCGACGAACTTATGAAAACGCCCATTGTAAAGCTCACCTTTCAGCCGCTTTTGGAAAATGCCATCTACCATGGTTTACGGCCTAAAAAGATGCAGGGCAGCATCACTGTAACGGCATTTAAGGAGGAAGATAAGGTCGTTTTACGCTTCAAAGACAGCGGCGTGGGGATTGATGATGAAAAAACAAATCACTTGAATTTGGAAATGGATTCCGAAGCGGCGCTGACAGGCAGCCATATCGGCATGCACAATGTGAACCAGCGGATTAAATTGCTCTTTGGTGTGGAATATGGGCTTCGTGTGTGTGATTCCCATGGAACGGGCACGATTATTGAACTGGTGATTCCTGCGACAGACAGTTGAAAAGAAAAACGGCTCAAGTGAAATGCATCACCTGAGCCGCTTTTTTATCGCAGATATTTTTCAATTTCCTCCCGCCCGGGCTGGATGGGATCAGCCTCAAGCCCCGGGATATATCGGCACGCCTCGTAGACAATGGGTGCGATATCGCCGTATATGCCCGCGCAATGGTGGATATAGGGGCCCTGCACCAGCTTGTGCTCCAGCGCCGGCCAATCGGGGAATTCGATCCAGCCGTAGGTGCCGGTGGTTTCGGGGCCGTCTACCACGCGCCCCTTGGCGCATAAAAGCTGATAGCGATCCTCCGATGCATCGAAGCGACAGATGCTTACATCTCCCTTTGCCAGTAAAAACTTGCCGACAGAGGGTCTGTCCTCATCAAAGGACGTGGCAATGGCTGCCTTATCCCTCGCCACGGAGCGCGGGAAGTTGCCGCAGTGCCAAAAGAGCTCCGCATTGTCGTTGCTTGGGTGCCTTGCGGTAATGTCTGCCAGAAAGCTCGCCTTTTGAAATCCTGTGGCGGCCTGGGCGATGACAGAGCTGATCGCCCCGTGAATATCCATTTCGCAGGTGACGGGCAGGCCTTCATTCGTCAGCTCCGCAAAGGTGACACAGCCCGCAATGGTTGCGATTTGGCGCATGGCACCCCAGCAGTTGGAGGCGATGCCATCGATTTGGAATTCATCTGCCCAACTGCGGATGGCCGTGTACATGGCTGCCGTGCGGTATAGGTATTCCTCGTCCACGCGCACATCGAAGCTGTTTTTGTAGTGCGCGACGCGCTCCTTCAAAGCGGTGCGATTGGCGATGGCATCTTTATAGAGATTTTCAAGCTCTATCATCGTAATTGGTACCACTTCGATGCCAAAGCGCTCTAATAGCTGCAATTCATTGCATTTAACAGACCAGAAGGTCTCGGGCCGCACGCCGAATTGTCCGATGCGCATCCCCCTAAAGCTCTTTACCACCTGTGCCGCCGCCAGAAAATTCTTCAGCACGCGTTCAAATACGGCATCCTCTACGCGGCAGTTCGTCATGTAGGTATAGGGAACACCAAACTGGCGTAGCACCTTGCCTGTAGCAAACAGGCCGCATTGGCTGTCCGTGCAGCGGTTGCCCATTGCATCCGGCGCTTCGTCCCGCGGCCCCCATAAAAGCAGCGGCTTGTTCATAAGCTTGCCGATTTTCGCCACCGCGTCCTCGCAGCCGAAATTCAGGTGGGGCATAAACAGCGCATCCACGCCCAATTTCGTTAACTCCGCGGCGGCTTTTGCCGCATCCAGGCCGTTGATGATAAGGCCTTCAGGGTTTAAAAAACCGATGTTTACAAATTTGATTTGAAGCTCATTTAACCGCTTTTCCACTTGCTTTTTGCGGGAAAGTGCCACATCCTTGTTGCAAAAAAACTCACCTGATAAATCCCGTCGCGTGTGTACCACGCCCAGCAATACTTGCTTTTTGTTCATGGCGCAGCTCCTCCTAAACCTTAAATTGCGGCAGCCAGGCAGCGCTGGCTACAAACATTTCATCCACCATCTGTTGAATTTCATCCAGGCTCAACACTGCGGAGGTGAGCGGATCAAAGCAGACGGCGTGAAACACCTTACGCTTATCGCCTGTGATGGCAGCTTCAACAGCCAGTTCCTCGCAGCGGGCGCTGATATTGTTCAAAATCGCCAGTTGATCAGGCAGCGGGCCCACATGGATGGGCTTGATTCCCGCTTTGGATGCCAGCACGGGCACCTCCACGCAGCAGCCCTCCGGCAGATTGTCGATCAAACCGAAATTGCGCACGTTGCCGTTAAATTCATACAGCGCGCCATCGCCGATAACAGCATTGAAAATGCTTGCAGCGTATTCGTTGCCGCGTTCGAGGCTCGGTGTTTCCTGCAGCCAATTTTCAATATCCGTGCGCCATGTATTTTTTCGCTCCAGATACTCATTTAAGCAATAGCCGTATACACCGGGGTTCCAGCCCGTGCCGGGGTGGCAGTATTTTTCAATCAAATCGGGCCGTTTTCTAAACCACGCGTTGTATTCGCTGTTGTGGCCGCTGGATTCCGTCACATAGTAATCCAAGTGCAAAAGCATCTGGTTGCGCACGATTTCTTCGTTGTAAATCTCGGGTTTTTTGACGGCCTCGCGAATCAGGGGATACGCATCCTTACCGTTCCATTTGAAATTCAGATACCAGGCCTGATGGTTAATGCCAGCGCATAGGTAGGTAATCTCCTCTTCCGGGGCACCAATCCATTTGGCCAGCATGGATGCGGTTCCCTGTACGCTGTGGCAAAGGCCTGTTACATTTACGCGACTTTGCCCTTGCATGGCGCGGCAGAGCATGGCCATAGGGTTCGTATAGTTCAATACCACCGCGTTGGGGCAAAGCGCTTCAATGTCGCGGCAGATATCGAGCATCACGGGGATGGTGCGCAGCGCGCGGAAGATACCCGCGGGGCCGCGGGTATCGCCCTGATTGATGTCTACGCCATATTTCTTCGGTATTTCCACATCAGTACGCCAGATGTCCACGCCACCTGCCAAAATGGTGATGACCACACCGTCCGCGCCGTCTAACGCAGTGCGGCGATCTGTTGTAGCCGTAACGGTGGCATTTCGACCACCCAGCTGAACGAGCTTTTCCACTGCCTGCTTCACCTGTGAAAGGCGTTCCGTATCGATATCCATCAAAGCCAGTTCACAATCGTTAAAAGCGGGAAAAGTAAGAATATCCCGTGCAAGATTGCGTGTAAATAAAAAGCTGCCCGCGCCGATAAAAGCGATTTTTTTCATAGCAAGCCTCCTATGCTCTTCCGCTGCACATGCAGACGCGAATCCATTCCTTCACAACCGCCTTGATTTTTTCCTTCACGGGCTTCACCACATCCAGGGTATAGGGATTTTCACCCAGGCGATTCAGTTCTTCACGCATCCCGTTCATATAGGTGCAGTGGATAATTGTGCCTACGTTTACTTTGTTGATGCCGCCCTTGATGGCTTTTTGAATATCCTCGGCGGGGATGCCCGTGCCGCCGTGCAGCACCAGCGGTACATCTACCACGTCATTCACTTCTTTCAGGCGCTTGAAATTCAATTCCGGCTTGCCCTTGTAAAATCCGTGGGCATTGCCGATGCCGATAGCCAGGGAATCCGCCCCGGTTCTTTTCACCAATTCCTTGCATTCTTCGGGGTCTACCAAGAAATCCGTGCCTGTGTATTCACCTTCAATGCCCGCGCCGCGGATACGCCCCAGCTCCGCCTCGACAATCACGCCCCGCGCATGGGCATAATCCACCACGCGCTTGACAATGGCGATGTTTTCGTTAAGCGGGTATTTCGATGCATCCATCATAACGGAATGGAAGCCGTGGTCGATGGCATCGTAGCACAATTCTTCCTTGAAGGAATGATCCAAATGTTGCAATACGGGGGTTTTTGCATCTTCCATGGCAGCCTGCCCCATAGCGGCATTCATATGCGTGCCGATGGCAGCCATGACGAGCGGATTAGCTGAAATCATAATGATGGCCCTTTCCTCCTCTGCCGCCTCGACAATGGCTTGAAGATCCCAAATGTCGGAATAGTTGAATGCGGGAACAGCATAGCCCTCCGCGTCCGCTTTCAAAAGAATATCGTTGCTTGCAATCATGGTGTTAAGCGCCTCCTTTAATTATTTGCTGTGTGTTTTCGGGGGTTAACGCATCGGTTGTCGCGCCGATACGCCGCACCGTAATGGAACCTGCCGCGCAGCCCATTTGCGCACACGCGAAAAGTGGTTTATTCTGCGCCAGTCCCGCTAAAAAGCCTGCCACAAACGCATCTCCCGCGCCTGTCGTATCGACCACCTTGGCGGGATAAGCGCGCTGGAAGAAGCTTTCATGGGCGCTCTTCACGTAGCAGCCGTCGCTTCCGAGCTTGATGGCTACCATTTTGACACCTTCGCCAATGAGCTTAGCCGCAATGTCCTCCGGCAGAGCGCAGCCTGTAATGGCCTGCGCCTGATCAATGCTGGGCAAAAAGCAATCCAGATGCTTAAGACACGGGCGAATCACTTCCATCCAGCGACCGGTGGTATCATGGGTCACATCCATGGCTGTCAATGCGCCTTTTTCATGGGCAACGGCAAATAAATCGGCTGTGCCTTCACCATCCAGCTTCGGCAGAATGTAGGTTCCGCCCACGAACACAATGCCGTCCTTCGGCAGCCATTCATCCTGTATATCCGCGCGGCAAAGGCTTTGGTTCGCTCCCGCGCAGTGCAAAAAGGTGCGCTCGCCCGCGCCGTTAATCAGCACGATGGTCGTAGATGTGGGAAGGGTTTCATCCGGCTCCATGCCATCATGGGCGATGCCCAGCTCATCAAGCCGCCCAAGCAAGTATTCGCCGAAGCTGTCCCGCCCTGTCTTGCCTGCGAAGCGCACGGGCGCTTGAAGCCGCGCCAAATTCACGGCGACATTCATCGCATCGCCGCCATTCAGGGCCTCTATGCTGTCCACGCGCACCGTGTCCACACCGAAATCCACGCGTTCCACGGGATGCACCACAATATCGGCCACCAGCTGGCCGACGCATAAAATGGATCTCGTACGGCTCACCTCCGTATCATTTTGCTTCTTTTTTAGCATAGTTTTTTTGAATTGTCAACACTTAATTTAAGTAATTAATAAAGTATTGATTTATATTGATCGCTGTGGTATAGTACCTATAAAATCCTTGCCATGAGGGGAATGTATGCATGAACACCACGGGATTGAAAAAAAGCAATTTATTTAAGGTGCTAAAGGCCGTAAAACTTCAAGAGGTGCTCAGCAAGCCTGAAATCGCGCGTATCACAGGCTTGACAGCTGCCAGCGTGCACAATTTCGTAAGCGAACTTCTTGCTGCCGGGCTGCTCGTAGAGGAAGGGGAAAGCCCTTCCAATGGCGGACGAAAAGCGCTTTTGTACAGCTTCAACGATAGCATCCGCTATATTATGGGCATCTATGTGGCGCTGCATAGCGTGACTTGCTGCCTTTTTGATTTGGCGTTTAACCCCGTATACCGCTGCCAAAAGCCCATTGATTTAGATGGGGATGATGTACAGAGCACCATCAGCCTGGTTTTGAAGCAGATCGATACGTGCCTTTTGAACTCCCGCATTCCAAAGGAAAAAATCGCAGGCATCGGCGTAACGGTTCCGGGGCCTGTTAATCGGGAAAAAGGGCTTGTATCGGGGTTGGCGGGTGCGAAAAACTGGATTGGTATCCCGCTGAAGACTCTAGTTGAAAGCGCGACGGGTTTGCCTGTGGTGTTGGATAAGGATAACTGCGGCATTGTGCTGCATTATAAATGGGCTGCGCGGCCTAAAGAGGAAGCCAATGTGGTGCATATTTCCATCACCGACGGTATCGGTGCAGGTGTATTGATTGGTGGCTCTTTATACCAAGGCAGCCACAATCTGGCGGGCGAAATCGGCCATATGACTGTCATCCCCGACGGGGTGACCTGCACTTGCGGCAACAAAGGCTGTTTGGAACAATATGCCTCCAACGCAGCCATCCTGCGCGAGGTGCGGCAGCGCCTGAAGCGCGGAGAAAAAAGCGACCTTGCCACGGATAGCCGCCTCTCTATCGAGGATGTGATTCAGGCGGCAAAATCAGGGGATGCGCTTTCTATTGCCGTGTTTACAGTTGCGGCGCGGATCCTCGCCATCGGCTTATGCAATGTGGTGCGCATGTTCGACCCGGACGAGGTGGTATTGGATTGCCAGTGGCTTAAAGAATTGCCGCAGATGTTTGCGCTGGTTCAAAATCGGCTGTTTGAAAACACCTCGGCCATCACGCGGGGGGATATTTGCCTAAGCCTTGGCGATATCGACGATTTGCTCATCAAAGCTGCCGCGACGCTGCCCTATGAACAGCTTTTCGGCAGCTATAAAACCTGTACTTTAATATAAAAGAGGGAAAGCCCATGAAGGAAAAATTAACGCGCATTCTCCCTGTAAACGGCTTTGAAGAATGGGATAACAACCCGGAAATTTTCCAGTTGAACCGCTTGCCCGCCCACGCCGATATCATTCCCGAGGGGGAAGAAAACCGCCTTTGTTTGAACGGACAATGGCGTTTTTGCTTATACAAAAACCCCGCCACGAGGGACAGGACGTTTATTACGCCGAATTTCGACTTTTCCGACTGGGCACGAATCACCGTGCCGGGGCATTGGCAATTGCAGGGCTATGATTATCCGCAGTATACAAACATCCGCTACCCTTGGGAGAGCCATGATGAAATTGCCCCGCCCATGGCCCCAAAGAACTATAACCCTGTCGGCTGTTACAGCAAAGAATTCACATTGCCTGATGATTGGGCGAGAGATTCCGTCCGCCTGTGCTTCAAGGGCGTGGAATCCGCCTTTTATGTGTGGCTCAACGGCGATTTGCTGGGTTACAGCGAGGATTCCTTCACCCCTGCGGAGTTTGATATCGATGCCTATTTAAAGCCGGGCGTGAATCGACTTTGTGTAGAGGTTTACCGCTGGTGCGATGGCAGCTGGCTGGAGGACCAGGATTTCTGGCGGCTTTCGGGCATCTTCAGAGATGTGTTGTTATATCGCCTGCCGAAGCTTTATGTGGCGGATTATGCGGTGAACGCCCGCCTTTCGGAGGATTTTTCAAGCGGCATATTGGATTTAAATGTGCTGTTCGCAGGGGAAATGAAACAGGGTGCCATCCTCACCGCAACCTTGACGGACGCGCAGGGCACTATTGTGAAAGAGCAGCGAATACAGGCGGATAAGGCTGAAACAGGTCTTTGCTTTAATCTTTTAAACCCAAAGCCTTGGAGCGCGGAAGAACCGAATCTGTATGCCCTTGCACTTACATTGGTATCACATGGGCAGGCGCTTGAAACTCTGCGGTGCCGCGTGGGTTTCCGCAACTTTAAAAGAGCGGGCTCGCAGCTTTTCATAAATGGAAAGCCCATTCTATTTAAAGGCATGAACCGCCACGAGTTTGATGATAAAACAGGTCGCGCCATAACACTGGAAACGATGGTGAACGATATTCGCCTCATGAAGCAGGCGAATATCAATGCCGTGCGTACAAGCCATTACCCAAACGATGAGCGATGGTACGATTTATGCGATGAATATGGCTT
>JGI994J12354_10002338_pt1 | contig 18609 bp, 12 predicted proteins | sample IntmicLarv3ML3BL_FD_12354 | JGI IMG/M metagenome (IMG submission 12354)
TGGCTCCTTGCCAACAGGCTGCGCCTGTTGGCAAGGAGGGCCGCCAGAACAACACACTGCCCGTGCAAGACCCGGCGTGCCCGACCAAAATGCGGGTCAAGGGGGCCACGCCCCCTTGCGGGGAGGACTGGAGGGGCAGCGCCCCTCCAGTCGAACTCTTCCCTCTTACTTAATACCGGTAATGATCGGGCTTGTACGGCCCATCCACGGAAACGCCGATATAGTCGGCCTGTTCTTTGGTCAGTTTGGTCAGTTTCACACCGAGGCGGTCGAGGTGCAGGCGGGCCACTTCTTCGTCCAGATCTTTGGGCAAAACGGTTACGGTGCATTCGCGTGTTTTGGCCGAGGCGAGGGCGAGTTGGGCCAACACCTGATTGGTGAAACTGGCGGACATAACAAAGCTGGGGTGTCCGGTGGCGCAGCCGAGGTTGATGAGGCGGCCTTCGGCCAGCACGACAATGGAGCGGCCCGAGGGCAGAAGCCATTTGTCCACCTGGGGCTTGATGTTGGTACGCACACATTTTTTGTTGCCTTCAAGCCAGGCCATGTCTATTTCGTTGTCGAAATGGCCGATATTGCAGACAATAGCCTCGTCTTTCATGCTCATCATGTGGTCGCCGGTGATGATTTTGTAGTTTCCGGTGGCGGTCACATAGATGTCGGCAATGGGGGCGGCCCTTTCGATGGTGGTCACTTCAAAGCCTTCCATGGCTGCCTGCAGGGCGCAGATGGGGTCGATTTCGGTGACGAGCACCCGTGCGCCAAAGCCGCGCATGGACTGGGCGCAGCCCTTGCCTACATCGCCGTAGCCGCAGACGAGAACAACCTTGCCGGCCACCATGATGTCGGTGGCGCGTTTCAGGCCGTCTGCCAGGGATTCGCGGCAGCCGTAAAGGTTGTCGAACTTGGATTTGGTGACGGAATCATTGACGTTAATGGCGGGAAAGAGCAGCTCTTTCTCCTTTTCCATCTGGTAGAGGCGGTGTACCCCGGTGGTGGTTTCTTCGGAAACGCCGCGCACCTTTTTGGCAACGGCCTGCCAGTGTTTGGGGTTGTTTTCAAAGGCGAGTTTCAGGCGGTCCATGATAATGGCGAATTCATGGTTCGGGGCCTTCTTTTTCAGCAGGGCCGGGTCTTTTTCAATGGCAACACCCTTGTGAATGAGCAGGGTGGCGTCGCCGCCATCGTCCACAATGAGGTCGGGGCCTGTGCCGTCGGGCCAGGTGAGGGCCATTTCGGTGCACCACCAGTATTCTTCAAGGGTTTCGCCCTTCCATGCGAAGACCTTGGCGAGCTTGGCATCAGCCACGGCAGCGGCGGCATGGTCCTGGGTGGAAAAAATATTGCAGGAAGCCCAGCGAAGGTCCGCGCCCAGGGCGTGCAGGGTTTTGATGAGCATGGCCGTCTGGATGGTCATGTGCAGGGAACCGGTTATTTTCAGGCCCTTCAGGGGCTTTTTTTTGCCGTGCTGGGCAATGAGGGCCATGAGGCCCGGCATTTCCTGCTCGGAAAGCTGCATTTCCTTGTGCCCGAACCCGGCCAGGGAGATGTCGGCAACCTTGTAGTCAAGGGAAAGGTCGAGGGGCAGGGCGCTGTTGGCACCTGCGGCAGAGCGGCATGGTTCGGGTGTTTTTTTGCTTCTGACGCATTTCTTTTTCTCAGCCATGAGAGCCTCCGGTAAATGTTGCGGGTCAGGGAAAAACCGTATGACCCGGAAGGTGTGCGGTTAAGCGGCAAGGAGAAAATTCCTTGCGGTTGAAAGATTACACGAGATCAGCAGGCCGCGTGGCCTGTATGATGTGCAGGGAAAGATTTCGCTCAATGGGTACCTCAGTGGATTCTGTGACCGAGAAGCGGGCGCGTTTCAGGGCGTTGTGCAATTCCTCGGTGGTGAAGCCGAGCCAGAGGTCGCCGTATTCCGAGCGCATGGTTTCGTCAGAATGGTTGGTGTAGTCGGTGATGACCAGCCTGCCGCCGGGCTTGATGATGCGAAAGACCTCCTGCAAAACATCCACCGGGGTGGAAAGATGATGCAGAACAAGGTTCAGGGTGACAAAGTCGGCCTCGCCGTCGCGCAGGGGCAGGTGCGCCAGATCGCCAATGCGCAATGAAATACGCGAATTGTCAGGGGAGAACCGCTTTTGCGCCAGCTCAAGCATACGGGCAGAACCGTCCACACCGATGGCAAGGCCAGCTTTTTCGAGCATTACCTCAAGTACCGACCCGGTTCCACAGCCAAGGTCGCAGGCCACGGCGCATTGCGGCATGATGCGGGCAATGGCTTCTGGCAGGCTGAAGGAGCCAAGCACTTCTTTGGAGAGCTTGTCCCAGTCTTCGGCAATGGAATTGAAGAATTGCTGTGTTTTTCTGGTGCGTTCGGCTATCAGGGCCGCTGCGGCCGCGCTGTCTTGGGCGGCAAAGGGGTTGTTGGCGACAAAGGGGATGACCGCATCAATAAAACTTTTGTCCGCGCCGCTTTCCGGGCTGGAATAAAAAACCCACAGGCCGTCACGCCGCCAGGTGAGCAGGCGGGCCGAGGTCAGAATTTTCAGGTGACGGGAAATGCGCGATTGCCCCATGCCGAGAACCGCCACCAGTTCGTTCACATTCAGCTCGTTGTTCGAGAGGATGTGGAGCAGGCGAATGCGGGTATCGTCGGCAAGTGCCTTGAAATAGACTGCGGGAAGAGTTTGCATGGGCATGAAAGCGCAGGGCTTTGGCAAAACGGTTGGCGTTACCGGAACACAGAGGACGGGTTCTGTATCAATTTTTCTTTATATATATTCCCGTCTGTGGATATGTCAATTCTTTTGCGCACAACTGCCCGCAGGCCGCGTCAATATCCTGTCCTTTGCTTTTGCGCAGGGTGGCGACAATGTTCTTGTTCCACAGTATTTTCTGGAAGGCGAGCACGGCTTCGGGCGAGGGGGCGCGGTAGGGCGAGCCAAGGGAGGGGTTGTAGACAATGATGTTGAGCTTGCCCTTGATGTGGGAGAGTATGCGCGCCATGGCCCGGGCGTGGTCCGGGGAATCGTTCACCCCGCCGAGCAGCAGATACTCAAAGGTGAGGCGCTCGCGGGCTTTCAGGGGGTAGTTTTTGAGAAAGGCCAGCATCTCGTCCAGGTTCCAGGTAGCGGCGCGGGGCATGATTTGGGCGCGGAGCTCCTGGGTGGGCGCGTGCAGGGAAACCGCGAGATAGCAGAGGTTGCTCTCGCCCAGTTCCAGCAGGCCTCTTTGTATGCCGCAGGTGGAAACCGTGATGCGGCGGGGGGAAAAGCAGAGTCCCTGATCGTTGTTCAGCGCTCTCAGGCTTTTCATCATTTCCACGGGGTTCAGCAGGGGTTCGCCCATGCCCATGAACACAATGTTTTTGAGCAGGGGGTCGTTGTAGTCGTCGTTCAGGTATTCGCGGGCCACAAGTACCTGCCCGAGAATTTCCCCCATGCTCATGTTGCGGGTAAAGCCAAGTGCGCCGGTGCTGCAAAAGGTGCAGCCCATGGCGCAGCCCACCTGACAGGAGAGGCATTGGGACATGCGGAGCTTGCCGTCTCGGGAAGTGGCGGGAATGAGCACGGTTTCAACAAGGCTGGCGTCATGCAGGCGCAGCAGCAGCTTGACCGTACCATCGGCGCTTTTTTGATCCGTGACAATTTCCGGCCAGACAATTTCGGCAGCCTCGTTCAGTCTGGTGCGGGCGGCCAGGGAAATGTCCGTCATGCAGTCAAAGGTTCTGGCGCGTTTTTTCCACAGCCATTGCCACAACTGTTTGGCCCTGAAGGGCGGTTCCCCGAGCTGGTCAGCGACAAAGAGTGAAAGTTCCGCAAGGCTCAGGTCGAGCAGCTTTGTTTTCATACGGTGGTGCGCTTGTCCAGTACGCGAACGGCCTTGCCCTCTGCCTTGGGCAGGGAATTGGCCTGCACAAGGTCAATTTTCGGGGTAACGAGAATTTCATCGTGCACGGCGCGGGCAATGCGTTTTTGCAGGGAGGTGAGCACACGCATGTCTTCCACGAAAAATTCGTTGCGAATTTCCACCTGAATACGGATATTGTCAATGTTGTCCGAATGTTCGAGAATGATAAGATAGTTTTCGCCCACTTCGGGGAAGGTCATGAGCGCCTGTTCTATCTGCATCGGGTAGGCGTTGCAGCCCTTGATAATGAACATATCGTCCACGCGGCCCAAAATGCGGTCCATACGGCGGTGTTTTCGCCCGCATACACAGTCGCCGGGCAGGAAGCGGGTGAGGTCTCGGGTGCGGTAGCGTAGTATGGGCATTCCCCGGCGGGTCAGGGTGGTCATCACAAGTTCGCCCACCTCGCCTTCGGCCACGGGCTTGCCGGTTTCCGGGTCAACAATTTCGGGCAGGTAGGCGTCTTCCCAAAGGTGCAGGCCGTTTTGCGCCAGGCATTCAAAGGCCACGCCCGGCCCGTTCATTTCCGACAGGCCGTACGAATTGTAGGCTTTCAGCCCCAGCAGATATTCAATGCGCTGGCGCACCTCTTCGGTGTGCGGTTCCGCGCCCACAAGGGCAATGCGGGGGGGCAGGGTACGCGGGTCAATGCCTTCTTCTTCAAGGGCGCGGCCAAGATAGAGGGCGTAGGAAGGAATAATGTGCAGGGCTGTGACCTTCATGTCGGAAATGAGTTTGAGCTGCCGCCTGGTGTTGCCCGCTCCGGCGGGAATCGTGAGGCAGCCGAGCCGCTCGGCCCCGTAGTGAATGCCGAGACCGCCGGTAAAGAGGCCGTACCCGGCAATATTCTGGAAAATATCGGTTTTGCGAATGCCCACCATGAACATGCAGCGGGCCATGAGGTCGGCCCAGGTGTCGATGTCGTCCTGGGTGTGGAAAACCGCCACGGGCGAGCCGGTGGTGCCGCTGGAAACGTGAAGGCGTACAAGCTCGGAATGCGGCACGGCAATGGCGTTGAACGGATAGGCGTTGCGCAGGTCGTTTTTGGTGGTGAAGGGCAGGCGGGTAATGTCGTCCCGGTGGGCAATGCTGTCCGGGTGAATGCCGGCCTTGCGGAAGAGGTTGCCATAGAAGGGGCTTTTGATGGCCTGCCCGATGGTGTTCCGTAAACGGACTGTCTGCCGGGACTCAATTTCGTCCCTGGACCATTGTTCCGCTGCTGCATAGTATTCCATTGATGCCAACACCTGCCGGTTGAAAAGGTTGTTCCTTGAAAGCAAAGGTATTTCTTATCCCTAAAACCGGAACAGGGCAAGGAAAGTGTAGGGGTGCGCCGCGCAAGCCCTTTTTGTTCCTTGCTGGGCAGAGAAACCAGAAGTGCAGGAAACTGCCATTCTAAATATTTTCTAGAAAACGGTAAAAAAAGAGTTTACACTGTACGAACAACGGAGTAGAGGGATGTTGAAACTACTCTGACTGTACATTCTCTGACTGTACATTCCAATTATTCATTTCAGGAGCATATCAATGCGTACCCTTCGTTTTTTGTCGGCACTTCTGGTCTGTTTCATGCTTGCTGCGGGTTCGGCCTTTGCCGCAGCGCAAAATGCGCCGCCCAACGCAGATAAATTTGAGGCGGCCATTGAGGCTGCCAAGAAAAAAGATTTCGCCGGCGCCAAGAAGATTCTGAAACCCCTGGCCGATGCCAACGATCCGGTGGCCCAGTATTTTATGGGTGTCATGCTTATTGAAGAAAGCGCCGGCACAGGGCCGAAGCTCAAAGAAGCGGAAACCTGGCTTGCCAAGGCCGCCAAATCCGGCTATCCGGTTGCCAGCCTTCAGCTTGCCACCCTGTATGGCAGCGGCAAGCTCGGCACTGCCGATTTCAAAAAGGCCCGTGCGGAACTGAACAAGGTTATCCAGTCCAAAATCGAGTCTGCGGAATATGATCTGCGTATACGTTCCATGGCCTATATCACCCTTGGCGCAATGCAGATTGAAGGTCAGGGCGGCCCCAAGGAACCGCAAAAGGGTGTGGACAGCTTCCGCAAGGCAGCGAACCTTGGCAACCCCATTGCCATGATGAACCTTGGCCGCGCCTACAAGCTCGGCATTGGCGTCAAGCAGGACAACAAGCAGGCCAAAGACTGGTTCACCAAGGCAAAGACAGCGGGCATACCCGAAGCCCAGCAGGAAATAGACGCCCTTCAATAAGGTCCGGCACCATGCCGAAAGGTTTGCACTGTGCCGGAACAGTACGGCACACCACGGTTTTTTCCTCTCTCTCTTCTTCCCTGCTTTATGTTGCAGGGGTATTTCTACTGGTCTTTCTGTTCGGAGGGGTGGCGCAGGCTGCCTCTCCGAAACTTTCTTCAGCCGAAACCGAAGTGGTGCAAGAGGCCTCCATTGCTTACAAGGCCAAAGACTACGCCCGTGTGAAAAGCCTGTTGCAGCCCCTGGCCGACAAAAATGTCTCCATTGCCACCTTTGTGCTGGGTCTTCTGGCTGTTCGCGGCGAAGGCGAGAATCAGGACTACAGGCTGGCCGAAAAATGGTGGACCCAGTCTGCCGGGGCCGGTTTTGCCGATGCCCAGTTCAACCTTGGCTACCTTTATTTCAGCGGCGTTCTGGGTTCCCGCGACTTTGTCAAGGCGCGGGAGCAGTGGAGCAAGGCTGTGGCAAACAGGCAGATGGACGCCTGCTACGGGCTTGGCCTCATGCAGATTGGCGGCATGGGCGGCCCCAAAGACCCTGCGAGAGCGGTGAAAAATTTTCGCAGGGCCGCCGATGCCGGGCACCCCAGAGCCATGTACGCTCTTGGTCAGGCCTACAAATTCGGCGAGGGCGTGAAAAAGGACGCCAAGGCCGCGAAATTGTGGTTTTCCAAAGCCAAGGCCGCAGGGTTGACCGAGGCCGAGGCTGTTCTTGACGAACTCTGACAAACAGGTACGCCATGTCCAGAATATATGCTGACAACGCCCAGTCCATTGGCAATACTCCCCTTGTTCGCCTGAACAGGGTTGTGAGCGGCAAGGCCACGGTTCTTGCCAAGGTGGAGGGCCGCAACCCCTCGTATTCCATCAAGTGCCGCCTTGGGGCCGCGCTGGTGTGGGATGCGGAAAAGCGGGGCGTGCTCAAACCGGGCGTGGAAATGGTGGAGCCGACCAGCGGCAACACCGGCATTGCCCTCGCCTTTGTGGCTGCCGCGCGCGGCTATGCCCTTACCCTGACCATGCCGGAAACCATGAGCCTTGAAAGGCGGCGCATTCTCGCCATGCTCGGGGCGCGGGTGGTGCTTACCCCCGGCAGCGAGGGCATGGGCGGGGCCATACGGCGCGCCGAAGCCATGGTTGCGGAAAACCCGGGGCAATTCTATATGCCGCAACAGTTTTCCAACCCGGTCAACCCGGTCATACATGAAGAAACCACTGGCCCGGAAATTTGGAAGGATACAGACGGCACGGTGGACGCCCTTGTGGCGGGCGTGGGCACTGGCGGCACCATTACTGGCATAACCCGCTACCTGAAACGCGCCTGCGGCAAGGCCATTACCTCGGTGGCGGTTGAACCCCTCACAAGCCCGGTCATTACCCAGCACCTTGCCGGACAGGCCCTCGCACCCGGCGCGCACGGCATTCAGGGTATAGGGGCCGGGTTTCTGCCGTCCATTTTCGATACTTCCCTCATAGACCGCGTTGAAACCATTGCCACCGAAGAGGCCGTGGAATTTGCCCGCCGTCTGGCCAGGGAAGAGGGCATTCTTGCGGGCATCTCTTCGGGGGCGGCAGTGGCCGCAGCCTCGCGCCTTTCCTTCATGCCGGAATTCGCGGGGAAAACCCTTGTGGTTATCTTGCCGGACGCGGGCGAGCGGTACATATCATCCATACTATACACGGAAATGGAATAACACAGTTCTGCATCAGCGCCAAAAGAATGGCCCCGGTGGGGGAGGGATTCCCGCCGGGGCCATTGTCTTCAATGGTGACGGGCCTTCAGGCCGCCTCACCTTCCTGTGTCAATACTTACCGCTTCATGCTGATAACGGTTTCCAGCATGGTATCCACCGTAGTCACGCTCTTGGAGTTGGCCTGGAACCCGCGCTGGGTGGTAATCATCTGCACCAGTTCGCGGGAAAGGTCCACGTTTGATCCTTCAAGGCTGAAACTTTCCGTTTTGCCAAAGGTGCCGTACCCGGCAATGCCCTTGAGGGCCAGCCCGGAATCGCGGGTTTCCGTGAACAGGTTGTTGCCTTCACGGCGCAGATCCTGCTTGTTGCGGAAATCGAAGAGGTGAATCTGGTACAGGTCAAGGGTCACGCCATTGGAATAGAGGCCGGAAAGCACCCCGTTCTGGTTCACGACTATGGAGCGCAAATCGCCAAAGGTATAGCCGTCCTGCGTGTTCTGGTGCTCGTAGAAGGCGTTGCCGTCGTTGGAACTGGAGCGGCTGGTCGTGGCAGTGGCCTCAATCTGGCTTGCCGTGCCAAAGCCCGTGTGGGCGCGGGAGGTGACCAGGGGGATGTAGTTTTCGGCGCTGTCCACACGGTATACAACAGCCCCTGAATTGGCCGGTCTGTTGGAAGCCACAGGCAGACCTGACGACAGGGCCGTGGGGGTAGTCAATGATGGCAGGCCGGGCGTTGCGGGTATTCTTGTAAAGGTGCCGTCTACTTCATAGTACATGCCGCCGACAAATTCATAATAGGGGGCGACGCCGCCATCGCTGTATATGGGGTTGTTTGTGGTGGACATCTGCTGCTGGTACACCCACCCGCCGACCACAACCTCGTTTGTGCCCGGAGAATCGGAAGCCCTTTTCTGCTCGTAATAAATGCCGCCCACGAGAACAGAGTTGGCAGGCGCAGGGTCAAACTGATCGTAGACACGGGTGAGCACGCCATCAGCACCAACCACGCCGACACTGCGAATGGTATTGGTCGGGGGGTTTCTGAATTCGCCAACCTCGCGGATAATGGTTCCCGGCGCCTTGTCGCTCTTTTCGGGCTTGAAGTACAGGTCCAGAGGAGGCGTATCGTGTACATGGTTCCATTCCGCTATGGTTGCGGGCATGGTGCCCATCCATTCATGGGAGGTGCTTCGCAGGCCAAAGTTGAGTTCAATAAGATACCCGTTGGTGTTCGGGTTGATCTCGGTCGGGCTTGTGGAAGTGCCGCTCGCGGTATTCCATGCGGTGCTTGCGGCTTCCCGGCCGGTAAAGTTGGGGCAGAACATGGCGTAGCCGTTGGCGGAAATGGGGGCCTGCACCCAGGTGCCGTAATTCAGCATGGCGTCTTCGGTTATGCCGTTCGGAACATAGGCGGTCATGTCTTCAAGCTGGCCCGCGCTGTCAAAGGTCAGGGTTCCGGCCATGAGCAGGCCCGCCTTTTTGTGGTTCTGCATGGTATAGCCGTCATCGTTGAAGTCGCGCAAATCATCTTCCGGCGGCATGGTGACAATGTATTCCCATACAATCTGGCTTTCGTGCAAGCCGGTAATGTTGTTCAGGACGGTTTTTTCCACCCTGTCATAGTAGATGGTGAGGGTACGCGAACGGCCGCCTTCGTCAAAGACCTCAATGGTGTTGGACCAGGCGGCGGAGTTGTCGCCCAGGGGCTGTATTTTGCCGCTGGCGTCCTTTTGGGTGGCGTCCCATGTTTCCAGCAGGGAGAAGAAGGGGTTGTCTTCGTTCTGTGTTCTGTCGTTCGTGCCTTTGGTGGAGTCGAGGTTGACGGCAGTGGAAATATTGTTGGTGTGGCGGGGCGGGCAGGTAAAGGTGTCAAGGCGGATGTCAACCATCACGCCGTTGCCTATCTGGCCCGAGGAAGAACGTATGCCCACGGTGCCGCCGCTGGCATTGGCTGCCTGCGCCGATTTCTGCTCAATTTTCGAGCCCTGCAAAACATACCCGTTGGGGTCGAGCAGATACCCTTCGGCGTCAAAGTAGAAGTTCCCGGCTCGCGTGTAGTATTCCATGCTGGAACCCTTGGGCTGCACACGGAAAAACCCGTTCCCGGTAATGGCAATGTCGGTGGAAGAGGTGGTGGTTTCAAGGGTGCCCTGTGAAAAGTCGCCCATGACTATGCCAAGGCGCACGCCCCGGCCGATCTGGTTGATGCCGTTGCTGGTGCCTATGTCCGCGCTTAAAAAGTCGGCAAAATCCATGCGTGACCCCTTGAAGGCCACGGTATTGATATTGGCTATGTTGTTACTGATAACGCCCATCTTTTCGCCGTGGGCGAGAAGACCGGATACACTTGACCACATACTTGCAGAAAGACCACCCATTGTTTTTCCCTCCAAATGAGTTGTATTTTCTTTTGCCGCCCCTGGCTGCTGTCAGCCTGAAAGGGCGGAGCCTTGAACAATTCCGGGTTTTCCCGGTTTCCCGCCTTGGCGGGGCAGGCAAATTTTGCCTGCTTGCGTACGCGCTGGTACGAAGTTTCCGGCTTTACGGTGTAGAGTCGGCTATCGCATCTGTAAGCGCGTCTGTAATGGTGTCGGTAATGTCGCCAACGCTGTCATCATCCGTGGAATTGTCCGCGGAGGAATCATCATCGCTGTTGTTGCTGTCATTGTTATTATCGTTGCCACCGGTGTTCCCGGAATTGCCGGAACCGCCGCCAGTGGTAATGGTGAGGCGTTCGATGGAGTTGTAGAAGGTGGAGCGGCCGTCGTAGAGATAGAGCTTGTGGTTGCCGTCGTCCTGCACTTCCACGCTGTAGATGATGCCCGCAGACTTGTTGGTGACCATCATCTGATTGCCGCCAGCGTCAAGGGCCTGCACGGTCACGACAAAGGTGCCGTCGCCAACGTAGTTGCCGTTGGAGTCGAGGCCATCCCAGGTAAAGCCGATTTCACCGGCCGGACGTGCGCCCACGGAAACGGTATCCACCAGCTTGCCGGGGTTGCCGTTCGCGTCGGTGGACCAGATATTGTAGGTGACGCTCGAGGCGGCGCCGGGCAGGCTGGAGTAGAGTGTGGTGCTGTAATCGACCGGGTTGCCCTTTTCGTCCACACTGCCGTTTCTCTGGAAGGAGATGTAGTCGCCAGCCGCGTACACGGTGGTGCCGATAAGGGCGGCCGCGTTCGTCAGTTGCGACTGCTTGATGCGGTCGCCAACGGCGGACACGGTCTGGTTCATGTTCTGCAACTCTTCCACGGTTGTGAATTGGGCGAGCTGGGCGATGAATTCCTTGTCTTCCGTAGGGTTCAGGGGATCCTGATGGGTAAGCTGGGTAATCAGCAGCTTCAGGAAGGTGTCCTTGTCGGTCATGTTCTTGTTCTTGATCTCGGAGGCCGCCTGGGTGGCTTCGTACTGACCAAGTATGGGGGTTGCTGCTGACATGGCTGAATCCTCTTACGCTATGGTGTAAAATCCATGTTCTTCCGCTCGTGCCCTGTGCGCGGGGCGGGTGGGGCCGTCATCTTCGCCGGGGGCGCTGCCCTGTATTCTGGCAAGGCGCTGCATTCTGTCTCTGTGCAGGGTTTCCTGCATGGCGTTGTGTTCCTGCGTGCCATTCCAGTTCTGGCTTGAAAATTCCTGCAACCCGGTTTTAACTTCCAGTTCCGCAACCTTTATGCCCTGCTCTTCAAGGGTATTCTTGAGTTCGGCGAGCTGTTCCGAAAGGGCTGCCGCGCTTTCCGGGCGTTCCGCGCGTATGGTGGCGCGCAATTCGCCTTCGTGGACACTCAGGATAAGGGCTATCTGGCCGAGATCCTTGGGGTCAAGTTGCAGGGTAAGCCGCGTGGCCCCGTTGTGCGCGTTGTGCAGAAGGCCGTTCTGCACCTGGTCGAAAATTTCCTGCCTGTGCGCCCGGGCCAGGTTTTCAAGGTTGACCCTCTCCGGCTGCGGGGTTTGCTGAGGCGGCGTTTCCGGGATGTTCGCAGTTACTGTGGCGAGCAGTTGGGAAACGGCATTTTTTTCCTTGCTTTCAATAGTTGCAGAGAGCGAGCCAAAGGGCTGGTCGCGGCCTTCCTGCCGGGACGAAAGCCCTGTTTCTCCTCCGCTGCCAAAGGTCATGCGCGGCAAGGGAAGCTCGGAGTCTTTCTCCGCCATACCCTCTTCCCCGGCAATGTTTTCCTTTTCAAGATCGTAGAGATCGCGCAAGCCGTTTTTCTTGATGATGTTTTCCTGCATGAGGGCTTCAAGGCGGAAGGTGCCCTGGCTGCCGCGAATGTCTGACACCAGTTCGGACTTTTCCCGCAGACGGGCCGCTTCCAGGGCCTCGGCCACGGCGCCCTTGGCAATCTTTGCCATCTGGGCCGCCAGGGCGTCCTTGCGCTGCAATTCTTCCCGCGCCGCCCCAAAGAAGCTGTTCATCTCCTCTTTTGAAAGCAGGGCGTCAGGTGAAGTGCCGAGCTTGCCCATGATGGAATGGCGGGTATCATCGGAAAGGTCCATGCTTTTCAGCAGGGTGCGTATTTCTTCCTTTGAAAAGGAAAAGGACGGCCCGTCAAGGCCGGACATCTTCGCGGCAAAGGCATTCCATACGGCCTTGCCCCTGCCTGAGTCGGAAGCGGCAAGCATGTCGTTTATTTCATCTTCAGAGGCTCCGGCCCGTGTCATCATGGCCCGGAACACCCCTCGTTCATCGTCGGTGAGTTCGCCCGAAAGCCGCTTTCCGCCCGTAAGGGTGGAAAGAATGGTGCCGATGGTCACTGTCGCCCCGGAGGCAAGCAACCTGTCAAGGGCATCAAGGCTTTCATTGCTGGCGTTGTTCTTTTTCAGCACACCCTTGATCTCGTCCAGTTCCAGCGGCGAAACGGTGCCGTTTTGCGGCCCGTAGGCGGAAAAGCCCGGCGGCAGACCCGTGTAATCTGTGCGTCCTTCCTCGATAAAGGAAGAAAGCACCTGATCAAAGGCCTGGTCGCCAGAGGGCTGCTGGCTGGCAGAAAAAATATCCACAGCCGGGGACTGTTCAAAGAGTGAAAGAGGAGAAGAGGGTAAAAATTGCATACTGAACTCCTTGCACTGGTACCTATACAAAGCCCGTGCCAAGAGGAGTTCAAGGATGGTTTAAATTGTAATTATGTGAAATAATAGATATTATTCAATATGGGCACGCGTGATGGGGAGGAAAAATTTGCTCTGCGGGCCATGGCGAAGAAAAAAAGCCCAAAAAAAAGCGGGGAACGCGTGTTCCCCGCCCGAAACCTGAGCAGAAGGCTATTTGCCGGTGTCCGGCACAAGGTTGGCCGTAACCTCGGCAAATTCTTTTTGCAGGGAGTTTATCAGTTCTTTTACCGTGGTAATGCCGTTGACGCGGAACACGTTGGACCCGGAAAAGGCAAAGCCCTTGTCAAGGTTGCCCTTCATGGCGTTGAGCAGGGCAGCGGCAATGCAGTAGGGCGATTTTTCGGGGTCACAGGTGCTGATGCAGTGGAAGATGCAGCGGAAGTTTTTTTTGCCCTCTTCCAGAGCCTCGATAAACCGGCCTTTCAGGGCCCGGCCCGGCATTCCCACCGGGCTTTTGATAATGGTGATGTCTTCTTCCTTGGCATCGACAAAGGCCTGTTTGAAGCGAATGTCGGCATCGCATTCTTCGGTGGCGACAAAGCGGGTGGCCATTTGCACACCAGCCGCGCCAAGCTCGAGGAACTTGTGGATGTCGGCCCCGGTATAGACGCCGCCTGCGGCAATAATGGGAATTCTTTTGCCGCTCTTGTCTTCAAACACCTTCACGGCGTCCACCACTTCGGGAAGGACCTTTTCAAGAGAGAAGTTGGGGTCGTCAAGTTCTTCGGGCTTGAAGCCAAGGTGACCGCCAGCCTTCGGGCCTTCCAGAACAAAGGCGTCGGGCTGGTAGTCGTATTTTCCTGTCCACTTGCGGCAGAGTATGGAGGCAGCGCGGGCAGAAGAGATGATGGGCACGAGCTTGGTGCGGAATTCTTCCTTCTTTTCGGCGCAGAGTTCCTGCAGGTGTTTCGGCAGGTCAAGGGGCAGACCCGCGCCGGAAAATATGACATCGGCCCGTTCGGTGATTGCCGTGCGGACAAGGGAGGAGAAGTCTGTGAGAACCACCATGATGTTGACGCCGATAACGCCGTTGGCAAGAGCGCGGGCCTTGGCTATTTCGTCCGTAAGGGCACGCTTGTTGGCTTCAATGGGGTTCGTGGCGATATCAGGTTCGCGCATGCCAATCATGGCCCCGGCGATTACGCCGATACCGCCCTCGGCGGCAACGGCAGAGGCAAGACGATGCAGGGAAATACCAACGCCCATCCCACCCTGGACAATGGGTAGTTTGGCGACCAGGTCGCCGATGGCGAGAGGTGGAAGATTCATAGTGGGGACACTCCTTGCAAGGAAAGGCGGTGAAGGGAATACGAGTAAACATTAGACTTCTTATAATATACATGCGACCCTCAAGGCATGTAAAGGAAATTGTGGACTAAAGCAAAGAAAAAAACGCCTGCCGCGCCTGAGCTTCCTCGTGATTTTTGGCGGCAGGGCGGTTGACCTTTTTCGTGGTCTCCATATACAATATAGAAGAATGGGCGTAGCTGTCAGTCTCTGCCCTGTTCCATGCCTTCTCCCGTTTGCGTTTCTCTGTGGTAAAGCCGCCATTTACTTACTATTTTAAATTTGCCCCTGAGCATAAGGAGACAGTTCAATGGTCAAACCTTCGCAGGAAAAGCCGAAGAACAAAGAGCCAAAAGCCGCCCCGCAGCAAAGAAACGCCAAAGAGCAGCTTATTCTTGGTGGTGCGGACATTATGCATATGGGGGATGAAGCCGAGTTGCTTGTTGGGGGCAAAAACTATAACACGGCCATCATCAGCCAGATAGAAGGCATTCAGGCGCCGCAATTCCGTGCGGTTTCTTCCCAGGCTTTCCACAAGCTGCTTGATGAAACCAAGGTCAACGCCTCCCTTGTACGCGCTGTTGTTGAGCGGGAATACAAGAGAATTGACTGGGAAGACCCGGAAATAAGCGGTGATGCCGAATTTTTGCAAAAGCTCGTGCGCAACCTGGGCAAGATTATCGCTGAAGAAGCCTCCCGCGAGGTCGTGAGCGGCTCAAAGGCCATTCGCCTTCGCACCTTCATCAATAATGTGGTCGAAGGGTTCGCCACCTCGCCCGAAGGCATTGACCAGCTTCGCAAGCGTTCCGTGCTTGTGCAGGCCGCCATTCTTTCGGTTCAACTGCCTGAAGAAGTGGAAGCAGCCATTAAAAACGCCTATGCCGATATCTGCGCTGATGCCGGGGAAAATGATGTGCCCGTCGCCGTGCGCTCTTCCGCCGCTGGCGAAGATTCCCGCAAAAAAGCCTTTGCCGGGTTGCAGGATACCTACCTGAACGTCTACGGCGGCGACTATGTGGCCCGCGCCTATCACTGGGACTGTTCCTCTGCCTACAACCTGCGCTCCATGACCTACCGCCGCGAGGCCATTCTTGACGCCATCATTGCCGCCGAAGAACAGGACGACACCAGCATTGCCGAAAATGCCAAAAAAGAATGGGCCATAGAAAATACCTCCCTTTCCGTGTGCATAATGCGCATGATCAACCCGGTCATTTCCGGCACGGCCTTTGCCGCCGATACCGCCACCGGATGCCGGGGCACGGTGCGCAATGACCTGGTTTCCATTGACGCAAGCTACGGCCTTGGCGAAGCCATTGTCGGCGGCATGGTCACCCCCGACAAATACTACGTTTTCACCCGCGATGACGGGAACGAAGTGGTCATTCGCCAGCTTGGCTACAAAAATATGAAAATTGTCTATGACGAGGGCGGCGGCACGCGCAAGGTCGGCGTGGTGGAACACGAGGCCAACCGCTGGGCGCTTTCCATTACCCAGGCGGAACATATTGCCCGGGGCGTGCGCTCCATAAGCCATGCCTATGACGGCATAATCATGGATTCGGAATTCTGCATTGATGCCGCAGGCGAACTCTGGTTTGTGCAGGCCCGGCCCGAAACCCGCTGGAACGAAGAATTTGCCCAGCACCCCAACACCATTTTCATGCGCCGCAAAGAGGTTGACCCCATTGCCGCGGCCGGGGCCGAAATTCTGCTTGAGGGCAACGGCGCCTCGCGCGGGGCCGGGCAGGGGGTTGTCAAATTCCTGCGCTCCGCCCTCGAGCTGAACCGCATAGAAAAGGGCAATATTCTCGCGGCTGAACGCACCGACCCGGATATGGTTCCGGGTATGCGCGTTGCCTCGGCCATTCTTGCCGATGTGGGCGGCGATACTTCCCACGCGGCCATTACCTCCCGCGAGCTGGGCATTCCCGCCATTATCGGCATTCAGCGGGTTGAGGCCATGCGCGCCCTTGACGGCATGGAAGTAACCGTTGACGGCACAGCCGGGGTTGTCTACCGGGGCCTGCTGCCCCTGCGTGACGTGGGCATGGAAATGGACATTTCCGCCATACCCGCCACCAAAACAAGGGTCGGCCTCGTGCTGGCCGACATAGGCCAGGCCCTGTTCCTTTCCCGTCTGCGCAATGTGCCCGACTTTGAAGTGGGCCTTTTGCGGGCCGAGTTCCTTCTCGGCAACATCGGCGTTCACCCCCTCGCCCTTGAAGCCTTTGACAACGGTTCCCTTGAATCACTCATCAACGCGTTTCTCGGCTCCCTCGAAAAACAGCTTACCAAAGCCCTGCGCTCGCAACTGGCCGCCGGGCTTATATTCATCTCCTTCCCCCTGCGAGAGTATATCGGGCATATCACCGGCCTGCACGATGAAATAACCGGGCTTATCGAGCGTGAAGGCAGCGGCACCGAAGAAGAAAACCTCGCCATGCGCCGTATGGTTCGCAATGCCGAACGCAAGCTCGACGAATACCTCGACAATGCCACTCGCCGCCTCGACCAGTTCAAAACCACCATCACCCTGACCAGCCATATCCGTATGGCCCTCGGTTTTGAAGATGAACTGGCTCTGCTTCAGGGCATCGACCCCGAAGTGGTGCGCCGCAGAAGCGAAATCGAAAATCAGGTTTCCAGCATGGCCGCCAAGGTGAAAGACAACCCCTTTGTCGTCTCCACCCTGTCCGACATTCTCACCGTGCGGGAAGATGTGGCCCTGCGCACGGGCATTGCCTCCAAAATGGAGAATGTGAAGAATATTCCCCAGTCCATTCGCGAGATTATCCGCACACGCGGCTACCGCACAGGGCGCGAGCACTATGTGCAGACACTGGCCCAGGGTCTGGCCCTTTTCGCCATGTCCTTTTACGGCAAGGAAATTGTCTACCGTACCACAGACTTCAAATCGAACGAATACCGCAACCTTATCGGCGGCCTGCTTTTCGAGGCCGAAGAATCCAACCCCATGCTCGGCTGGCGCGGCGTTGCCCGTAACATTCACGACTGGGAAATGGACTCCTTCAAGCTGGCCCGAGGCGTTTACGGCGGCAAAAACCTGCAACTCATGCTGCCCTTTGTCCGCACCCTCGAACAGGCCCACAGCATGAGAAAATATCTTGAACAGGTACACAACCTCAAAAGCGGACAGGATGGTCTGAAAATCATTCTCATGTCCGAAATTCCGAGCAACGCCATTCTCGCCAAGGAATTTATCAAGGATTTCGATGGGTTCTCCATCGGCTCCAACGACATGACCCAGATGATTCTCGGCACTGACCGTGACAATGCCCGGTTGGCCCACATTTACGACGAAGAAGACCCGGCTGTTGTCTGGGCCATTCTCTGCACCATATTCACCGGGCAGAAATACGCCAAAAAAGTGGGTTTCTGCGGGCAGGGCGTGAGCAACAGCGTCATTTTGCGCGGCCTTGTTGCCATTGCGGGCATCACTTCTGCCTCGGTTGTGCCCGATACCTACTACCAGACCAAGCAGGACCTCGCGGCAGTGGAAAAGGAAAACATTCCCGTGGAACGCCTCGGAGCCTGGCTGTCTGAACGCCACCACGAAAAGCTGAAAATGGTCATGGAAAACAACGGCTACGCGCATTTGCTGAAAAAATACAACAAGCCCGAAGACCTTTTTGAATGGTACGACGGCGAACTTGCCCGGCTTCAGGAAAACCTGCGTGAAAGCCTTGATGGACAGAATGAACAGTTCTATCGTCAGGAAATCGAACGCTTCCGCAATATTTTCCATAAACCCGTGCTCTACGCCAACTGGAACTGGGATTCCCTGGTGCTTGATGCCTTGCATCAGGCGGGGTTTGCCACCTTCGGAGAGCAGGCTGAGGCCGCCGCGAAGCAATAGGTTTTTTTCACTTTGAAACAGAAGAATGCCCGTCTGGTGTCCGAAGGGCACCAGATGGGCGTTCTTCTGTGATGCCACCGAGTTGTCATTCCCGCGTTCACCACGCCGTCATTCCCGCCCTGCACTCACTTGGCACGGTTGGTGTTCATGTTCTGCAATCCACTGGTAGCCAAGTGAGTGCAGGGGGAATCAAGATACTTTTTTTGATTTTTCGCTTGGTTAAGAGAAGAAAGAAGAACATTTGTTTGGTTGAGGTTGTGCGTGGTGATGCAGGTTGTTCTTTATCGCGTTGTTTTTGGGAGAGGCTCCCGTGGTGAGGATTTTAGGGGATCGTCGTTGCGGCCCAGGGTTGTGGAATCCTTGCAGGGTGGGCTTTGAGTGGAGGGTGTACGGTTTTTTTTGGAAGGTTGCCCCAATCAATAAGGTTTTTTCTCTGATTTAAGGTTTTATAGAACCAGCGCGGGAGGGGACCGCTTCGCGCGGTCGCCCTCCCGCACCCTCCCCCCTGCGGCAAG
>JGI994J12354_10002339_pt1 | contig 18607 bp, 19 predicted proteins | sample IntmicLarv3ML3BL_FD_12354 | JGI IMG/M metagenome (IMG submission 12354)
CCCGAGGGAAAATTCCCACGAGCTTTCCAGGCTCGCGCCTTACCGGACTGGACTACCTCGGCCCGCGTCTACAAATTGGTTCTCGGATTAATACCTTTCTAAAAGGCGAGAATCATCCGTCGAAAGGTCAACGCCTCTCTTGCTTTGAAAAATGTGCGGCAGTATTGATTTTTCGAATTCATGATTATTTTCAGGAAATTCAGTTCGGACAGTCTGACAATAGAAATTGTAGTATTACTATTTCTGAGATAAGTGTTAAATAATATTACAATATTGCAAAAGGTATGCAAAAAAACTCTACAACGACCATTATCGTGGTCATGATTGTTGTGATTGCAGCTATCGGTGCGGGATTATTCTTCACAATGAGTAATTCCAAAGATAATGGTGTAATTGGAACAGATGTGGATTTTGTCGGTAGGCCGATAGTTCCCGTCGAGAATTTGGATAACGGTATCGCCGCTCCGGGTCAGGATTCATTCAGATGGATGACCTATTTCGGATTGGCGGATGAATGCGTGTTCGTCGACACCAACGATCGTACGAACTTCATGGGTAAGTCTTTCATGTATGTCGGGCAGGCTCAGGCTCAGGTCGATTTCAACAACTTGGATGATTTCACTCATGCTAATTGCAACCTGACACCTCAGGATGTTGCACATCTTTTAGCGATAAAACCATCCTTGGTGGTAGTGCCAGAAGGATTCATGCAAAGCTGCAGGAACGAGGTCGATGCACTAATTGAAGGCGGACTGAATGTGGTCTTTTTCGGATATATCTACGCATTCTTGGAGCCGGAGACATTTGAGATAACTGAGAGATTGGATCAAAATATCAATCTTTTATCAAAGGTGTTGAACATGAAAGACCGTGGCGATGAGATCAAGAAATTCATCAACGATACCGTATCCGACATACGTGGCATATCGTCCACAGTGACGGAAGCAAACAAGAAGTCGGGATATATTGGAGCTCTTGCATACAACGGAGCACACGGAAGCGATTCCTCAACAACATTCTTCATACCTTTCGAACTCACGGGAGTAAGGAACATAATGGCAAACGAGGTTGTCAAGGTGACGGAATCGGGAGTGGTGACATTCTCCGCAACGGCAATAAAGGAGAACATGGACGCGAATACGATCCTGTTCCTCGATGCCACGGGAATGGCTTCTTGCGGCGACAATACCTCCAAAGGTATAATCGAGTTGTTCAAAGGGCACGATAACTTTGTATCATTCCCGTACATTTGGACGGGGATAAACTACGAGAATGTGCTGATCGCTGCATACCAGATCATGCACGATGCGTACGGCCTTCTTACGGATGCACAGCTCGAGGCAAAGATCAATGCGGTCTATGACGGATTCCTCGGAAGTCACACTTCCAACAGAGAAGTCACAGCATCAACCGTTGCTCCTCCTGCGCCCAATACGTCGATCTACGAGGACACAGACTCCCTCTACATGGCCAGAAACAATACCCATGTGTATGGTGTCTTGCCCGAATGGGTCAAAGCATGAGCCTTTAAAAAATGTTTAACCAAGTGATTCCCGCCGTATTTGGCGGGGTCACTTATCAAAGAGGGAGACACATTAGGAAAAATGATTATGTTGAGCAGGCGGATGACGGCCTCTCGGAATATTTCAAACATTCGAAGAGGAAATGGTCTGTCATAATCATCCTCGCCGTTACGATGGCTGTAACCGCATTCGTGACGTTGAAAATAGACATAGGATCAATATCATTGGGGGAACTTTTCAGCATAATATTCGATAAACACAATCCTAACAACAAACCCGAGGATGTGATCTTGATATGGAATCTGTATGTTCCTCGCATAGTATCTGCATTGTTGGCGGGATTCGCGCTCGGTGTTGCGGGAGCGGTCATGCAGTGCGTTCTCAGGAACCCGTTGGGATCCCCGTATACGTTGGGTGTTTCCAATGCAGCGGCTTTCGGGGCATCACTGGGGATCGTCATACTCGGCGGGGGCATAGTACTCGGACAGAGCGATGCAAAGATCCTCATTGAGAATCCGTACATTGTTGCGATGAGTGCATTCCTCTGGGCGATCATAGCCACTTTGATAATAGTATTATTGGTCAAGAGGACAAAGGTTAGTCCCGAAACGATGGTATTGGCCGGTGTGGCAATAAGTTCGATCTTTGGCGCGGGGATCAGTGCCCTTCAATACATATTCAATGACATGGCGTTGTCAACTATTGTGTTCTGGCAATTCGGATCGCTCGGCAAGGCAAATTGGAACGAACTCATATTGATCGCAATCGTGGCATTGGCAGCCATAGTATTTTTCTTCCTGAAAAGATGGGATTACAATGCACTGAGTTCCGGACCGGATGTTGCAAAATCATTAGGCATCAATGTAGACGGTCTGCAGACGATGACCTTAGTGGCAGCTGCATTGGTGACTGCCATGGTGGTATCCTTCATGGGCATAATTGCATTCGTCGGTCTGCTGGGGCCGCACATCATAAGGATGTTGGTAGGCAACGATCACAGATACCTCATACCGGGCTCGATGGTCCTTGGTGCCCTTATCCTGCTGGTGGCAGACTGTGTGGGGCAGAATATGTTCACTTTCACACTGCCGGTCGGGATAATAACCTCCTTTTTGGGAGGTCCGCTGTTCCTGTATCTCCTCATCAAAGGGTACAGAAGGAGACCGACAAAGGTGGGATGATCATGGATTTTTTGCGATTATGGAATATACGTGAGGCGATTTGATGTTGGAGGTCAGGAATCTTAGTTTTTCCTACGGCGAAAAGAAAGTGTTGAATGACATTTCTTTCAAAGCCGAAGGAAACAATATCTTGTCAATACTGGGACCCAACGGCGTCGGCAAGACCACATTGCTCAAGTGCATCTGTGATTTCCACGGGTCCAACTCCGATACCGTGTTCATTGACGGAAACGATGTCACAGGGATGTCGCGTGTGGAGTTGGCGAGGCACATCGGATATGTGCCGCAGAGGGCAATAGCCAGTCAGTCAACTGTATTCGATACGGTATTGATAGGGCGCAGACCGTACATGGTATGGGGAGCCACAAAGGAAGACGTAAGGATGACATACGATGTGATGCTCTCCCTTGGACTCAAGAGTCTTATGCTTTCATACGCCGACGAGATATCCGGAGGAGAGTTCCAAAAGGTCCAGATAGCCAGGGTCTTAGTTCAGGATCCCAAAGTGATAGTCATGGATGAACCAACGAACAATCTCGATCTATCGAATCAACACATCTCCATGAAAATGATCGCCAATGCGGTCAGGTCGAAAGGAGTATGCACCATAATGAGCATGCATGACATAAATCTCGCGATCCAATATTCTGATGAACTGATGTTCATGAAAGAGGGAAACATTCTCGGACACGGATCTCCGGACATTGTGACGGAGAAACTTGTAAAGGACGTGTACGGTATCGACGTCGATATAATCGAGCATAAAGGCCTCCCATATGTGATACCGAATGTAGAACAGAATCTGAAAACCGATGAGAAGGACGAAGCTCAGGCCAAGCAGGTCGAGTCGTTATACTACGGCACGGGATGAGATGAACACATATTCCGACATAGGTCTGTGTAAGGAGTGGGAAGCCGAACGCGTGAAACACCCGTTCTTTGCGGAGAATATGTCGAAGGATTCGATATTCAAATGTTGGGAATCGGTATCGGAAACCTATTCCGCGGAGAGGTACTCCATAATCCGAGAGGAAATACTTGCCGATCTTTCTAAAAGGGGAATATTGAATTCGGACTACACGATGATCGATATAGGTTCCGGCCCCGGAACATTTGCTATACCAATGAGTCGTCATGTACGAGAGGTAACGTGTGTTGATTCGAGTCAAGGCATGATTCGTCGCTTGGAAAGTGAATGTTTAGCGAATAAGATCGATAATGTCAAGGCAATTTTAGAAGATTGGGAGCGTTACGAGACGGACAGCAGGTTCGATCTGGCATTCACTTCGCTATGTCCTCCCATGAATACTCCCGAATCGATCATGAAGATGGAAACATGCGCGAGGGAACACTGTATCTATGTGTCATCAATGAATGATAATTCGGAAATGATCTCCCGCATTTGGAAGGCACTTGGTAAAAACTATTCTTACGCGGGATACAATACGAGATATCCTTATGATTTTTTGAAAATCATCGGAAGGTCCCCGAAATTAAGGGAACTGTCTCAGGATCAGGTTGTAGACATTCCGTTGGATGAAGCCATCGACAATGAGGTCAAACGTATGTTGCCTTTTGTCGAGACCACGGAAGAGGTGCGGAAAACCATTGCGGAAATAATGACAGATTACGCCGAAGGTCCGCGCTTTATGATCAGATCAAAAATGAAGGTCGGTCTGTTGACATGGAAACCCAATTGAGATCGGATAAATGAGGTCATCAATGATTCTAAGTTATTTCAATAGTTATGGTCTGGCTCATTGTAATTTCTTGTTACATACTTCAAAATATTATAACCCTAGTATTACGAATTTTCAATTCATGTTACTATGCGAATCTCACTTGAAATAAGGCATGTGAGTAACACAAATAGTAGTAAAGAATATTACTAAATATGACGGGAGGTATATACAATTTATGCGGAGAGTCGCCATATACGGGAAAGGAGGAATAGGTAAATCCACCACTGCATCCAACATCACTGCCGCGTTGTCGGAGATGGGAATGAAGGTAATGCAGATCGGATGCGACCCCAAGGCAGACTCCACAAAGTTCCTATTAAGAGGAGCAAAGGTTCCGACGGTCTTGGAGACAATCAGAAACGGAAAGCCTGTCGAAGATTCGATCTCGATAGGATACAAAGGTTCGATTTGTGTTGAATGCGGCGGCCCTAAACCAGGTATGGGATGTGCGGGGCGAGGTATCATCGCAGCGTTCGAAGAGTTGGAAAGGAGGAACGTGATAGAACAATATGATCCCGACGTGATCATATATGACGTTCTTGGAGATGTTGTATGCGGGGGATTCGCAATGCCCATTCGCAACGGGTACGCCAGAGATGTTTTCATCGTGACATCGGGAGAGATGATGTCCCTGTACGCAGCGAACAACATTGCGGAAGCAGTATCGAACATGGGATTCGACGGATATGCCACATTAAGAGGCATAGTACAAAATTCCAGAAACATCGCAGACGAGGATGTACTGATAGATAAAGCGGCAGCGGAGATGAGATCGGAGGTAATATACAGAATCCCGAGAGATCAGACCGTTCAAAGCTGTGAGAACAACGGAACGACCGTGGTGGAAGGAGCACCCGGATCGGATCTTTCAATGAGATATCGAGATCTCGCAAAACGCATGCTGGAATTATCGGATGATTTTGATGGGGGAATGAAAATTGAGTGAATACGTCCCTCTTTTTGTCGATATGATAGGGAGGCATGTCACAGTATTCGGGGGAGGGCAGGTGGCACTTCGAAAATGCAACCACTTCCGAGATTCAAATATCACAATAATTGCGGAAAAAATCCTGCCTGAGTTCGAGGGCATAGTGAAAAAAACAGTAGTATGCAGAATCGATGAGGTCGAGATATCTTCCTTTTTGCATGATAGCGATATTGTTATCGCTGCAACTGACGATAAGGAGCTGAACGATACAATAGTAAAGAAATCAAAGAATCTGGGTGTACCTGTCAACTCTGCTCATGGCGGAGGTGACATACTTATCCCGTCGGTTCTCGAAAGGAAAGGATACATTGTGGCAGTGTCTTCAAAGGGTAAGGTGCCTGCATTTCCACCATACGTGGTTGAGGAGTTGGATAAACTGCTCGATGACAAGTTCGATACGATGCTGGATATGATGATCGCACTAAGGTCAAAATATTCGAACATGTGGGATCAAAAAAGGAGGTCGCAATTTTACTATGCGGTGCTCAGGGACGATGAAGTTTTCGATCACATTTGCAACGACGACATCGAAGCGGCGTTGGAACGTGCGGAAAGGATAGGTGAACTGTCATGATCATCAGCGTACACATAACCCATATGTCGGCAGGTGTCGACAGGCTCAGCGATATAACTCCCGTGATGGAAAAGAACATAGAGAAGTATCTCGGCAACGTCTTGAACAGGAATGAGTATGTTGTGTTGAAGACGTGCAACAGATTCGAGATATATTTTGGAACTGACGACATCGCCGCCGTGAAAGAAAGTTTGGAGACATTCGTAAAGAACACCATCCCGCAGTCGCAGGATAGCGACCTATCATTCATACTCACGGGAAAGGACAGCGTCAGACATCTTATGAGGGTATCATGCGGTCTGGACTCACTTATCGTAGGGGAGGACCAGATACAGGGGCAGGTTCGCGAGGCTTACGTCAAAGCAAAAGCGGAAGGACATGTGAAACGTTCCCTGACACATCTTTTCGACAAGACCTTAGCTGTTGGTAGGAAGGTCAGAGCCGAAACTGCACTCGGAGAGGGAGCATTATCGGTAGGGTCCGCGGCCGTTGAATTGGCTGAACAAAAATTGAACGGCCTTAAAGGAAAGACAGTGACCATATTGGGTGCAGGAGATATGGGAGAGATAATAGCAAACAATCTTGCTGAAAAAGGATTGAAGATGATACTGATATCCAGCAGAACATACGATCATGCAGTAGAAATAGCCAAAAAGACGAACGGGACGGCATTCAGCAAGGATTATCTGGAATCTGCGATGAAGGAGAGCGATGCATTGTTCGTTGCGACATCAGCCCCTCATACGCTCATTCATAAGGAAGAGGTCCAAAGAGCCAGAATAGGAATCACATTGCCGTTTTTGATAATCGATGTTTCCGCTCCGAGAAATGTCGATGATGATGTCAAAGAGATACCTTCCATCGAATTGGCAACCATGGAAGGATTACATGAGATCGCGTTCGACAATGCTGCCAAGCGGCATATGAAGATCAAACAGGCAGAAAAAATAGTCAACGAAGAATTAGAAAAGATCGACAGAGAGAGAAGAGAACTCGCTGCAGAATTGGCGATAAAAAGCATCAATAAAAAAATATCAGGGATAAGAGATGAGGAACTCATAAAGGCGAAGAATATCGCAAGATCGTCGGACGCCGATACTGTTTTTGATGATTTCTCAAAAGTCCTGATTTCCAGAATAATGGCAGATACATACGATAAACTGAGAGAAGCCTCTCGAGAGGGAAGAGACGATATTTGCGATATTGCAACAGATCTTTTCGGAGTAGAATTACCATGTTCCCGCAAACAAGAATGAGAAGATTGAGAAACGACGATGGGATATTATCACTCACGCGAGAGGTGACACTTAGTGCGGATCAGTTGATTCTGCCGGCATTTTTCAGAGATGAGAGAGAGTCCAAGGACAGTACGAAAATGCCGGGTGTAAGGATACATTCGGTCAATGATGCCATGGAGGTGGCACAATCGGCATTAGAGGACGGAGTGAAGTCTATGCTGTTATTCGGAACACCTTCGAAGAAGGATGCCGAAGGGTCCGGGGCTTATGATGAGAGGGGGATTGTCCAAAAAACTCTCAGGAACTTGAAGGATTCAGGAATTTATCTCATAGCGGATCTGTGTCTTTGTGAGTATACGAATCACGGGCAATGCGGAATACTGTGCGGGGATTCCGTGGACAACGATCGTACTCTGGAACTGTACGGAAAGACGGCAGTATCGTTGGCTGATGCGGGAGCAGACATGTTAGCTCCGAGCGGTATGATGGATGGACAGGTCGCATTCATAAGGAAGGCATTGGATGATTCGGGGCATCGAAACATCCCGATAATGGCATACAGTGCGAAATTCAACAGTTCATTTTACGGTCCTTTCAGGGAAGCTGCCGATATAAAGATCGCAAAAGGCGATAGATCGGGATATCAGATACAGTGCGGAAATAGAAGAGAAGCCATGAGGGAAATGGAATTAGATATCTTGGAAGGGGCGGACATGATCATGATAAAACCCGCCATGCCTTATTTGGACATCATCAGAGATGCGAGAGAGAGATTTGATGTACCGATCGCCGCCTACCAGGTCTCCGGCGAATATTCAATGATAAAAGCAGCGGCATCCATGGACATGATAGACGAGAAGAAAGCAATGATGGAGTCTCTGATCTCGATAAAAAGAGCGGGTGCGGATATGATCATAACATATTTTGCATCGGATGCCGCAAAGATCCTGGAGGGAAGGAATTGAACAATTATCGTTCAGTACAGATGTACGAGGTACTGACGGGGCTCACTCCCGGCGGTGTTTCAAGCCCGGTGCGCAAATTCAACCCGTATCCGATATCCATGGAATGCGGAGAAGGATCCACGATAATCGACGTCGACGGTAATCACTATTTCGATATGTGTATGGCATACGGTCCGCTGATTCTCGGACATTCACATCCCGAGGTTATCAAAGCCGTTTCCGCACAGATGAAAAAAGGAACGATATTCGGAGCACCCTCTGCACCGGAAATGGAACTCATGAATCTCATAAGGAACAACGTGCCATGTGCGGACATGGTGAGACTTACGAACTCCGGCACCGAAAGTACCATGCATGCCATAAGGTTGGCGAGAGGATTCACAGGTAAGAACAAGATCGTAAAAATGAACGGTGGATTCCACGGATCGCACGATTCCGTGCTGGTTTATTCGGAAGAGCCAGGGTCTCCCGCAGTACCGAGTTCGCCTGGTGTACCCGATGCAACAGCGAGCAATACATACAGTGTCGATTATAACGATATTTGGCAACTTGAGAACGTCTTGAAACGAAATGATGTTGCCGCGGTGATAATGGAACCGATAATGGGCAATATGGGCGTGATCCTTCCGGAAAAAGGATATTTGCAGAATGTAAGGAAACTCACGAGAACATACGGGGCACTACTGATCTTCGATGAGGTGATAACAGGATTCCGTTCTTCAGAGGGCGGGGCGCAGAAGATATACAATGTGATCCCGGACCTCTGTACGATGGGGAAGATAATAGGCGGAGGCTTCCCGATAGGAGCATTGGCGGGACGAAGGGAGATCATGGAGAATCTAGCTCCGAACGGCAAGATATATCTCGCGGGAACATTCTCCGGAAACCCGATAAGTGCCTCAGCAGGTAGAGTAACAATTGAACTCATGAACGGGAAACACAGGATGCTTTCGGAGAACACGGAAAGCTTGGTACTTTCGTTGAGGGATTCTTTGGAGGACAGAGGCGTGAAGGGATCTGTGGTACACGAAGGTTCCATGTTCCAGGTATTCTTCGATATAGATGAGCCCCGCAATGCTGCAGAGGCAAGGAAGGCCGATGAAAAGAAATTCGAAGGATTGTTCAGGTTTATGCTTTCCAACGGAGTCTATATTCCGCCGTCGAGATTCGAAGTGAACTTCCTTTCGATCGCACACGATAAACGAGCACTGAACAAATTCTCAGAGACATTCGACTCATATCTCAGGAGCATTGCCACATGATGATCGGTACGCGAGGCAGTGCTCTCGCTATGAAGCAGACGGAGATATTCATCGGGATGATGAATCGGGTATATCCAGCAGAGGATTGTGTGATAAAGGAGATCAAGGTCTCGGGCGATGTCGACCAGACGTCACAGTTGCATGAACTGCAGGGATTCGGAGCATTTGTAAGAGAATTGGATGATGCGCTGATAAAGAGGGTCATCGATGTTTCGGTGAATTCGATGAAAGATATGCCGATAGAGTCGAAACAGGATGTGGTGATTCCCGCAATACTCCCGAGGGCCTCCGTTGCTGACGTCGTCATTCCTATCCCGTTGAATGAGATCCCGTTGGGGGCTGTGATCGGAACCTCATCTCTGAGAAGAACGGCAACGGTGAAACAGATCAGACCGGATTTGACAGTAAAGCCTCTCCGAGGCAACATCCAGACACGTATCCGTAAATGGAAGGACGGAGAATATGATGCGATAATCCTTGCGAAGGCAGGATTGGACAGAACAGGGGAAGATGTACCCTATGCGGTCATGGATGTGAACGAGATGGTCCCCGCACCGGCACAGGGGGCCATCGCAGTTGCCTGCAGAGGGGACGATGTCGAAACGATAAGAAAATTGTCGAAATTGGATGATCCCAAGACCCGTGCGGAAGTGACGCTGGAGAGGGAGATAATGAAGGCCACGGGTGCCGGATGCACATCTCCGATCGGAATAAACGCGACCTTGAATGGGAACGAGATACAGCTGAGGGCAAATTCCTTCATCGGAGCATCTCCGGTCAGACTGTTTGAGATTTTACCGAGGGATTATTCCCAAGAGGATGTGAAAAGAATAGCATCTCAATTGGTGGGGTCGTTATGACCGGGAAGGTGTATCTTGTCGGAGCCGGTCCGGGAGATCCGGGTTTGATGACCATGAGAGGCATGGAACTCCTGAAAACCGCAGATATCGTCGTCTTTGATGCGTTACTGTCCAAGGAATTGTTGAACGAGTGCAAGGATGCAGAACTGATAGATGTCGGGAAAAGAGGAGGTAATCATAAGAAGACCCAGCAGGAGATCAACACACTTCTTATCGAATTGGGGAAACAGGACAGTACGATAGTAAGACTCAAGGGTGGAGACCCCTTCCTTTTCGGAAGAGGTGCCGAAGAGGTACGTGAACTCAGAAAGGCGGGAATAGAGGTCCATGTGGTTCCAGGTGTGACCTCTGCCGTATCTGTGCCGGAACTTGCCGGTATTCCCGTTACTCATAGGGATCACTCTTCCAATGTCACATTTTTAACGGGACACTTAAAAGCGGACGGACAGAACCGAACTAATTGGAAAGCGCTGGTCGAAAGCAACGGAACCATTGTCATATTGATGGGAATGGAAAATGTGAAGATGATATCCGAAGAGTTGATTGCGGCGGGAGCATCTCCCGATACAGATGCCGCTGTCATAGTCGACGGTTCGTCTGAAAGACAAAGAAAGGTAACGACCACGTTGGAAGATTTGCCGATCCGAGTAGAAAAAGATGGACTCAAAGCGCCCGGAATAATCGTCATCGGCAGTGTTGTCAAAGAATCCGAGATACTGGGGGACCTAAGATGACCACACTTCTTTTTACCAGGCCAAGGGACAGAGTGAAAGAATCTCTGGACATGGCAGAGGAGATGGGATTCGAGGCAATATGCTTCCAATCTGTGGAGGTGGTCCATGGTGAAAGGGAACACATAAGGGATATTGCATCATCTGTCGCAAAGGGATCGGTCGACATAACGGTTTTTGCTTCTGCGACGGCGGTAACAGAGTGTTTCGATGTCTTGGGGAACGAGATGTCGGAATTGTTTCAAAGGACGGATATTGTCGCAATAGGCCCGGGTACAAAGAAAGAGTTGGAAGGATTGGGATTAAATGCAATGATCCCGGAGGACCACAGCTCGGTTGGCCTCGTGGAATATCTGAAGGATTCGATCGAGGGAAAATGCGTAGCGGTCCTGCGTTCCAATAAAGGATCCGATGTCCTGAAAAAAGGATTGGAAGAGGCGGGCGCGCAGGTCACCGAGATATTTGTTTACGGGTTGATACAATCGTCTTGCGATGTGGGCGAAGTGACATCAAAACGGGTCGATGTCTATGCGTTCACAAGTGCTTTTTCTGCAAAATGTTTCTTCTGTCTCCTTTGTGAGGAAATAGGCAGACAAAAGGCAATGGATACCCTCAGTGAAGCTTTCGTGGCGGCTATAGGTAAACCGACCGCAGGGTGTTTGGAAAGGATGGGAATAAGGGTAGACCTGACATCAAAAAAGTCGACCTTCAAGGATCTCTTGACAGAGATAAGAATACAATTCGGTGTTTGAAATGAAAGGAATAATGATTGTGGGACATGGTTCCAGATTTAATTACAACAAATGGGTAATGGAAAGACAGAAAGAACGTTTGGAGGACATGGGATTCGATAACATATATATCGGATTCAACGAGACATCCATTCCGTTGGCCGGAGATACGTTGAATATAATGGCTGCGGAAGGTATTGACGAAGTGATCGCAGTACCGTTCTTCATTGCATCCGGATTGCATATAACCCGCGATATACCAATGAAGTTGGGGATCCCTCAGAATTCTGACGGAGGAGTGGTTGATATTGACGGCAAGAGTGTGAGGATACATTACAAACAGCCTTTTGGAAACGATCCTCTGTTATCTACAATTCTTTCGGAGAGGGCAAGGGAATTACGCGACGAGAGCAAGAAAGGAGGCATTTTGGTCATCGGGCACGGTTCAAGACTCCCCTACAACAAAGAGACGATACAATTCCAGTCAAAAAGACTTGAAGAACTGGGATTCTCGAATGTCAAATACGCATTCAACGAATTCGACGATCCGAAAATCGAGAACGTAATGGCGGAAATGACCGAATCTGGATTGGAAGAGATCATCGTGCTTCCTCTTTTCATTTCCATGGGAGCACATTTGAAAAATGATGTTCCCGGCAAGATCGGTTTGGAAGACAAGATCTTCAACGGAACATACACTCACAGTGGAAAGACCGTCGTGGTGAAATATGCATTGCCCATCGGCGAGGATCCTCGTTTGACGGAAGTCATCGCGGGAAAGATAAGAGAGCATGTGTGATAAAATGCAGAAAGCATTGATCCTTGATATGGTCCATGGAGCCGACATACTGGCGGAAGAGTTGATGGTCAAGGGATACATCGTGACGGGCGTGGATGTTTACGGAATAGCCAAAGAGGAGTCAAAAGCCGCATTGAGGGAGAAAGGCATCGAAGTACACACATACGATGTACCGCAGGGACATTACGATCTTCTGCTCATGCCGGTGCATTGCCCCGATTCATATCTGAAAGGCGTCACGTGGGATGTAAGAAAAACATTCCATCAGGCAGTTGGGGAACTCTCGTCCGGAGATAACAGGATAGAGGTCACGGGAGTCAAAGGGAAGACCAGTTGCTGTTATCTTCTGGCACATATTCTGGGAATGGATGGGAGGAGTATTTTCCTCCACACTTCAAGAGGACAAGGTCCGTGGAACGGGGAGCACATCATCGAAAGGAAAGTGAGTATTGCACCGACATCGATCCTCAGACTTCCGAAGGGATATGACACAACTATCGCAGAGGTGTCACTCGGAGGCAGCGGTAAGGCAGAAATTTCCGTGATAACCAATTTGGCAGAGGATTATGGGATCGCAGCCGATACTCGAAAGGCATCTGATGCGAAAGCGTCAATATTCTCGAACGGAGTGAATATCGTACCCGATGCAGAGTTGGAGTTCTGGTCAAAATACAATGAGAACCTGAGGCCATACGGGAATAGGGTCGAGGTTTTGGAGAAACCGAAGATAGGGGTACCGTTCAAAGTACATGTGGATTATCGCGGAAAGCATGAACTCATGTTGCCGGGAAATTACCTGGCACTGCAATATGTCAGAACAATAGATGTTGTTCTGGAGATATGCGATTCAATGGATATTCCCGTAGAGCAGGTCATTGTGGGCTTGGAAAGTTTCAAAGGCGTTCCCGGCAGAGGAGAGATATCGAGATCGGACGGAAAATGGAATGTGACCGAACGAAATCCGGGAATATCACACATTTCGATAAGGAACACATTGGACGTCCTCGAAAGGATGGACCTGCTTGAAAACGTGTTTGTGGTGATGAACCCTGCGAACAAGAAGATCTGTGAAAAGATGGATGCGGACAAGATACGAGGGATATTCAACTCCTTAGATGTAGATTACATCATTGATGAAGATCCGAATGTATCGATCCCGGAGAATGCCGAAGTCGTGGTACGTTTTATCAAAGAGGGATACCAATGAATGTCCATCCTCGCCCTAATCCGATAATAGCGGCATTATACACATTGAGGGATATTGATGTTGATGTTGTGATTATTCATGGCCCTTCGGGCTGCGGGTTCATGGCATCCAGGATGATAGAGAACGCGGGGATCAGAGTAGTAACAACCTCAATGACAGATAATGATCTGATTTTTGGTGCATCGGAGAACCTTATCACTGCGCTAAAGGATGCCGAAAAAAGATTCTCCCCCAAGTCAATAGCTGTGATAGGAACATGTGCCAGCATGATAATCGGAGAAGATATGAAGGCATCGATAAAAAGAGCGAATATAGGATGCAATGTGTTTTCGGTGGATTGCCACGGGTGCATGGGAGACAATACAAAGGGGGCGATCAAAGCCATTGAGGCGGCATCCATAGCGGGTATTGTTGAAAAGGACGAGGCCGATAGACAGAAACGTCTATTGGCGGCAGCAACCGAAATGGAAAAACGGGTCGGAATGGCATCCGTGGATTATCTTCCACCGTCCGGAGGGCCGACGAAACTGGGAGTTGCTAGTAAGATAATCGATTGTCTCAGTAACGGCGGTAAAGTGGCCGTGATAATCTTATCAAAAAAGGAATTGGCATACAGGTTCTCCGATATGTTCTTTGCAGTGAATGAAGCTAGGGACAAGGTCGGAGGAGAGACATTTTTCATCACAAATTTGGACGAGGATAAAGGATTGCCCAGATTCAGACGGTATGCGAAAGATATCAGGAAAGAGTTGAGTGACGGCGGCGTAGAGATAATTTCCGTCGGAGGGCTAGATGAATACGCAATCGTCGGCCGAGATATGGAAGAAAGAGTGGACGAATTCCAACCTGACTTGAAGGTGATCGTGGGGATACCTCACGCATATCCGACACTGAGTGCAGAAAACATCCTCATAACAGATCAGCCAAGGCAACTTTCGAATTATCTCTCGAAGGGATACGATGCGGTCGGAGAGATATCGTCGCATTCAATGGTCATGAGCACCAACAGGATAATCTCCATGGAAACAGGAGACACGATACGCGAATTGCTAAAGGGATCGAAATGAAGGGATTCGTTGTTGCCGGTACGGGATCAGGAGTCGGAAAGACATCCATCACAACGGGACTTATGCACATATTATCGAAGAAAATGAAAGTACAGGGATTCAAGGTCGGTCCCGATTTTATTGATCCGATGTATCATAAGGCGGCCACGGGAAGATATTCTCGAAATCTGGATACTTTTATGATGTCTCATGATACAATTTCCAATCTGGCACATTATGCGTCACAAGATTCGGATATCTCCATCGTGGAGGGAGTGAGGGGATTATACGAAGGTTCGACCGGGCTCGGAGAAGAAGGATCCACTGCGGAAGTAGCGAAAACTTTGGGCCTTCCGGTTATACTGGTGGTAAACGCGAGGTCTTTGACCCGAAGTGCCGCCGCAATAATTCAAGGATTCAAGGCTTTTGACAAAGAGGTCAACATCGCAGGTGTGATACTCAATCAGGTTTCCGGCGATCAACATGAAAGGAAGCTGAGGGAAGCGGTCACGCATCATACCGATGTAAAAATACTGGGAGTTGTAAGAAGAACGCCTCAGTTGAAGATGAAGGAGAGGTATCTGGGGCTGGATACGGTCACACATTTGAGCAAAGAAGTCGCATCCGATCTGGAAGATATGCTCTGCGATGTCGACATAGATGCTCTGAATGAGATATCAGCCGGAACAGAAAACGAAGGAAGATGTCCATACATAAGGAGGAAGTTGGGACTAAAGGCAGCCATTCCGATGGATGATGCGTATTGTTTCTATTACAGAGAGAATATAGAATGCATGATGGCGTCCGGCATGGATATCGAATATTTCAGTCCACTGAAAGGCGATCCTCTTCCGAATGCGGACATATATTACATCGGAGGAGGATATCCGGAGTTGTATCTGGACTCCATTAATGAGAATCAGGATTTTCTTCAGGGGTTGAAAAATGTCTCCGATGAAGGCAAGATTGTGATAGGAGAATGCGGCGGACTAATGACGCTTTGTTCTTCGATGACCGACAAGGATGGGAAGGAATACAAAGGCGCAGGAGTGTTCGATGCCAGAGCGGAAATGGTCGGAGTAAGGCATGGTCCGTCATACGTTATCGCACAACCGAATGATCTAAACCCTCTTTTTGCAGAATCTGTCAGAGGGCACGAGTTCCATTATTCCCATGTTATTCCGGGTAAGAATGTGAGATTTGGGTTCGATATGGGAAGGGGCGAGGGGATAATCAACAAAATGGACGGAATGATTAGTAGGAACTCACTCGGGACATATACGCATCAACATGCTCTATCAGTAAAGGATTGGATGGGAAAGATATCGGAGTTATGAGCACAATTTATTTTTGAGTTCATCCACCCAGATTATATCCTCTCTGAGATCTTCGAGGTGGTGACGGTCCTTCCGTGCATTTATTACCACGTCCTCGTCAAGGTAGACGCAGAACACTTCATCCTGATCGCCCGTTTCACTCAGGGTATTGCCCAGAGGTCCGACCAGACGCGATTGTCCCGCGAACATGTTACCGTTGTATTCTCCGATGCTGTTGACGAACACAGTGTAAATGACATTCTCCAAGGATCTTGCGGGAAGTATCCTGTCGAAGAACGGTTTGGACGATGCCGCAGCGCCGGATATGCAGATATTGACATCCGCACCGTTCATGGCGTAATTCCTGTATATCTCCGGGAAGAAGAGATCATAACAGATGGAAAGGCCGAATCTCATTCCTTTGAATTCCGAGATCATTGCCCTCTTTCCGGGAATGAATTCTTTTTCATTGTATATCCCGAATTTTGCAAGGTATAATTTGTCATATCTCACCGTTTCTTTTTGGGTGATGAAGAACAAAGAGTTCTTCATGCCGAAAGCATCGTACGACGGTGCACCGACGATCACGGCAATGTCATTCTCCATGCACCAGATCTTGATCTTGTCAAGGGCGTATTGGATATCGCATTCCATGCTTTTGTATTCCGCACCATATCCGCATAGAAAGAGTTCAGGGAACACGTAAACATCGGCCTTGGTTTGGGTTATTATACTCATTATCCTGTCGAGATTCGATCCGACATCTCCTACCGAAGATCGGGATTGACATAGTGCCAGTCTTATGCCCATAAAGCTCGTTATAATGTACAAAAAGATAATGTTATCTGATTATCACGATCTTTTTACAGGTAATCTCAGGATCGTTTTCAACTTGGATGCCTCTGTTTTCTCGGGGTCTGAAAGATATATCTCGTGATGTCTTCTTTCGCCGTTCAGGTCGATAATGTAACCTTCTCTTTCTGCAGTATTCACTATTTTCTGATACGTTTCACTCTCGGTATCGTACGAACCGATATGCATCGACTGAACACACATACCCTCATCGAATTCCCATAGGGAAAGAAGCGAGGCGTTCGTTCCCGGCTTATCGTTCACGATGTCCTTCGTCCATGAAAGTACGGTATCCGTGACAAAATCCGGCATGCGGATCATGAGGGTCCACATCCAAGAGTCCATCTTGCTAGGATCATATTCTCCTTCAATCGTCCAAAGACCTTCGAGAGGAGGTACCGTGAATTCCGCGTATCCAGGTACGGATTTTCCCTTCATTTTTATGGTGTATGCGGCAGAGTACAGGGTGGAGACCGCACAATTGAAATTCTCTCCGCCAGGGCTGCCTTTTCCTTTTACGGAAATGAATCTCATTCGCGGAATATTGATCACGGAGGGAATCGCGGAAGGAGAGTAGAGTCCCTTTTGGTCTTTCTTGTAATCGATCTTGACTGAGGGCATAATAATGAGACTGTATTGGAACATTTATACAGTTATTGCGCCGGTGAAATCAATTAATAGCAATGAGTCGATACGGTCAGAGCATGTCTGGAGAGATCGACAGAGTGAACGTAAAAGAGGTTGACGCGATAGTCAGATTCATCAGGGACACGGTCAATGGCGCCAAGAGCGACGGAGTGGTCGTCGGGCTCAGCGGCGGATTGGACTCCGCAGTCGTTACAAAGCTGTGTGTCGACGCGATAGGCCCGGAAAGGGTACTGAATCTCTTCATGCCTTCGGTCGTCACGCCTCCCTCGGATTACGTTCTTACAATGGAACTCAGTAAGAAATGGGGTACAGAATACAAGGTCGTGGATGTGCAGCCCGCGATCAATACTTTCACAGGCATGCTGTTCACAAGCGTGGAAGCTCCGCTGGAAAAAGGGAATATCTCCGCAAGATGCAGGATGACGGTACTGTACAACAGAGCCAAGAAAATGAACTATTTGGTTGTGGGAACTGCCAACAAGAGCGAGTTCATGATGGGATATTTCACGAAATTCGGGGACGGGGCATCGGATATTGTTCCGATAATAGACCTGTACAAAACGCAAGTCAAACAACTTGCGGGAATGATAGGCGTTCCTAAGGAGATCATCGACAAGGTTCCTACCGCCGGACTGTGGGAAGGACAGACAGACGAGGAAGAGATGGGGATATCCTACCAGAATCTGGATGTCGTTCTTGATAATATTGTGAAAATGAAAGACGATGAAATATCATTGTTGACAGGTGTGTCCGAGAAAAAGATATCGGAAATAAGGGTGCAAGTGAAGGCAATGGAACATAAAAGAAGGCCTGCACTCCGTCCAGACATCGGTCTGAATGTCTGAATCATCAGATAATTTTATTAGTAACCTTGTATTCATGAGCATTAAGCTCCTATAGTGTAGCGGCCAATCATGAAGCCCTCTCGAGGCTTCGACTCGGGT